>JGI24707J26582_10000512_pt1 | contig 29697 bp, 23 predicted proteins | sample BioPla1DNA1_FD_26582 | JGI IMG/M metagenome (IMG submission 26582)
TTGGAGAAGAAAATCATAACGAAGTGAGTAGTAAGGAAGAAACGATTAAGGAAAAAAAAGAAGAAGAAGATAATAAAGAAGAAGAAAAAAAAGNAGAAGTACAAGAACCTATGTTAGATAAAAATAAGAAGGATAGAGAAAATAGTAACCAGAAATCGGAGGGAGAAGAANTGGTTGTAGATAATCCCAATGATATTTTAGTATGGGTTAATAAAGAACGTAATTTACCTAAAGATTATGTTCCAGAAGATTTAGTAGTTCCGAATGTACGATTTTCTTTTAGTGGAGAAAATGAAAAAAAATATTTGCGAAAAGAAGCAGCAGAGGCATTAGAACAATTATTTATTCAGGCAGAGGAAGATAACATTGATTTATTTGCTGTTTCAGGTTATCGTTCTTATGCAAGACAAGAAACGATATTTAATTGGAATGTACAACAAAAAGGATTAGAAGAAGCCAATAAAGTTAGTGCAAAACCAGGACAAAGTGAACATCAAACAGGGTTAGCCATGGATGTATCTTGTCCAGGTGTGGGATATGATTTAGTAGAGGAATTTGAAGATACCCAAGAAGGAGTTTGGCTTAAAGAGAATGCTCATCGATTTGGATTTATTATTCGTTATCCTAAAGATAAAGTAGAAATTACTAGATATCTTTACGAGCCTTGGCATATTCGTTATGTCGGGAAAGAAGTAGCAACTTTTATATACGAAGAACAAATTACTCTTGAAGAATATTTTGCATTACCATAATAATAAAAAACCAAGGGAATAAATTTTCCCTTGGTTTTTTAATGGGTATAGTTTATATATGAAATTCTTTATAAGGTTCCTTACTTTTATGAGATAATTTATGAATCATAGAATGACGAAGATTATATAGTTTTTCAGAAAGATCAACAGGCATTCTATGAGGTTTATGGAATCGTCGACATTCATCCCATAAGGTGGAAAGTTCTTGTTGACAATATGTGCGAATATCCATAGTATTAGGGGAATGATATACATTTTTCCCATTAATAAATATAGGAATTAATAGTTCACGTACTTCATAAGTATGAGGTTGTAAGGTCATTTGTTTCCATGTATTTTCAGGATCAAATAAGGTTAACGTTTGAGATGAATCTAAAGTTTCTTCTTCTAAAGCAATTAAATCAGCTTTAATTTTTCCTGTTTTTTTATCATAGATACGAAAGACTTTTTTAATTCCTGGGTTGGTGACTTTTACTGGATTATCTGAAATTTTCATTTTAGGAATAATACTGCCATCTTCATTAATATGAGCGGATAATTTATAAACTCCACCAAAAGATGGACAATCTTCAGAAGTAATAAGCCTTGTACCTACACCCCAAAGGGAAATAGAAGATCCTTGTCGTTTTAGTTCTTGAATAGAATATTCATCTAAGTCACCAGAAGCACTAATAATGACATCTGGGAAACCTGCTTGATCTAACATTTCTCTCGCTTTTTTTGATAAATAAGCAAGGTCACCACTATCTAAACGAATACCTAATAATTTTGAGTCGATTCCTTTTTCTTTCATTTCTTTAAATACTTTCATTGCATTTGGAATCCCTGAACGTAAAGTATCGTAGGTATCTACGAGTAAAATGCAATTGTCTGGAAATAACTTTGCATATTCTCTAAATGCAGTTAATTCATCCGGAAAACTCATCACCCAACTATGTGCATGAGTTCCCTTTACTGGTACATTAAACATTTGTCCAGTCAATAGATTAGAAGTACCAGTACATCCTCCGATTACAGCCGCTCTTGCACCATAAGTACCTGCATCGGGTCCTTGGGCTCTTCGAAGACCAAATTCCATTACTCCATCTTTTTGAGCTGCCCATGCTACACGACTTGCTTTCGTAGCAATTAAACTTTGATGGTTGATAATATTTAATAAAGTAGTTTCTAAAAACTGCGCTTCAATAATAGGAGCTTGAACACGAATTAAAGGTTCCATAGGAAAGACTACTGTTCCTTCTGGAATTGCATATAAATCCCCAGTAAATCGAAATTCAGATAAATATTCTAAAAAATCATCAGAAAATAATTGTAAGCTATCTAAATATGTAATTTCTTCTTCACCGAAATGAATATTTTGTATATATTCAATGGCTTGTTGAAGACCAGCTGTAACAGCATAGCTACTATTATAGGGATTTGTACGATAGAATAAATCAAAGACTACTTTTTGTTTTGCAATACCTGTTTTATAATATCCTTGCATCATCGTAAGTTGATATAAATCGGTCAGCAAGGTCCAATTAGGCGTTCGCATAAAATAGAGCACATCCTTTCTAGATCTTAAGGCTTAGATATCTATTATAATAATGAGTTGGATATATTATACCATAGATCTAATAAAACAAAAGAAAAATGAAAATTTTTTTGTGAATGAAAAGAAAATAAGATATAATATAAGTAGAAAACCAACAAGAGTAGAAGGTGATTTTTCGATGGAACAATGGAATCAAGCTTATTTTTTTGAAATGACTTCAATCATTATTATACAAATTATCTTAATTATATTTTTATTAATTAATATTATTCGAAGAAAACAAGCAGAAAAAGAAGCACTAAAAGCAAAAAACGATTTACAAGAAAGTTACCAAGAATTAGAAGCTACTCATGATCAATTAATTGCAGGAGAACAAGAACTTCATAGACAATTTATAGAACTCCAACAAAATAGAGAAGAGTTACGTATTAGTCAAGAACGTTATCTTTTAATTATTGAAGGATCTTATGATGGGATTTGGGACTGGGATTGTAATAAAAAAACGATATTTTTTTCTAATCGTGGACAGGAAATGTTAGGTTTTAATCCAAAAGAAAGATTATTTACCTATGAAGAAATTGTAAATAAAATATATCCAGAAGATCAGCCAAGAATGAAAGAGGCTTTAAAGCGACATTTAGAAGAAAAAACCCTTTATTTTGAATTAGAACAACGAATGGAGATTCAAGAAGGAAAATATCAATGGTTTAATATTCGTGGAAAAGCTATTTTAAATAAGAAAGGACGACCTCAGCGTTTAGCAGGATCAATTACGAATATACATGAACATAAGGAAGCAGATGCTCTTATTGAAAAAATGGCTTATTATGATATATTAACAGGATTGCCAAATAGAACTTTCTTTTCTATTCAATTAAAGAAAGAATTGGAGGCACGAGAGNAAAAGGGAGATATATTNAGCCTTTTTTTTATTGATGTAGATAATTTTAAATCGATCAATGATATTTTAGGTCATCGTTTTGGGGATGTTGTTTTACAACAAATTGGACAAGTACTTCAAACATTTACAAAAAAAGATCATTGTTTTCGATTAGGTGGTGATGAATTTGTTCTTATTTTACCTCATTTTCAATCAGAAGATGAAATTCATCAATTAGCAAAGGATATATTAGATGTTTTTATCGAACCTCTTTGTTTAAAGCAAAGGGATTTATTTATGAGTGTTAGTATTGGAATTGCTGTATCTCCCTATGATGGAACCAATGCAGAAACATTATTAAAAAATGCCGATATAGCTATGTATCATGCTAAACAAACAGGAAAAAATACATATAAAAGATATGATGAACAATTGCATCAACAAATTATGGAAAATATTAAAATGGAAAATGATTTACGAAAAGCCATAGAACAAGAGGAATTTGAATTATATTACCAACCTCAAATGGATGTACAATTAGGAAAAGGTTGTAGTGTAGAAGCGTTAATTCGTTGGAATCATCCGACTCAAGGTTTAATTTCTCCAGGAGAATTTATTGGATTAGCAGAAGAAACCGGTTTAATTATACCAATAGGACGATGGGTTTTTCAACAAGCTTGTAAACAAATGAAACAATGGAAACAAAAATCCTTGGGTATTCAATATATTGCTATTAATTTATCTCCTATACAATTTCAAGATCCACAGTTAATTACTATGATAGAAGAAACATTACAACACTATCAGATACAACCTTCAGATATTGAATTAGAAATTACAGAAACGATTGCTATGAAAAATATTAATTATACGATGAAAGTATTACAAAAGTTAGAAGGAATGGGATTTCATATTTCTTTGGATGATTTTGGCACTGGTTATTCTTCTATGAATTACTTAAGTAAACTTCCTATTACTACTGTAAAAATTGACCGTTCTTTTATGACTGCAAATATAAAAGAAGATGAAAGGCAACAATCGATTGTTCGAGCTGTCATTACTTTGGCTCATGCAAATGATTTACTGGTAGTAGCAGAGGGAGTAGAAACCAAAGAACAATTAGACTTTTTACAAAAGGAATCTTGTGATAAAGTACAAGGTTATTTCTACAGTCCTCCTTTACCTTTGCAGAAGATAGAAAACTTTATTAAAAAATACCCCTTTACAAATTAAAGCTTTCTTTATATAATACTGTATAGGTGTAAATCATTTTCTGATGATGTAATGAAAAATATATTCATAAATANAGTAAACACAAAGAAAGGGCAAGTACATATTTTTAGAAAGTAAAGCGAGTTGGGGATGGTGGAAGCCCAATCTGATGTAAAAAATATGGAAGATCTCCCTAGAGTGGCAGACCGAAATAGAAGTAGGCTCTGACGGCAGTCCCCGTTATAGGAACCCATATGATTCGATATAGAGTCTGTATGGAGTAAGAGGATGCTATATATAGTATCAAATCAGGTGGTAACGCGGAAACTCTTTCGTCCTGTAATTAGGATGAGAGAGTTTTTTTAATAAAAAGGAGGTACAAACCGTGTATAAAAAAGTATCAACGGATTTAAATTTTGTTCAACGTGAAAAAGAAATATCACAATTTTGGGATAAGAACAAAATTTTTGAAAAAAGTATGGAACAAAGAAAAGGTGACCCTATTTTCACCTTCTATGAAGGTCCCCCAACAGCGAATGGAAAACCTCATATTGGTCATGTNCTTACTCGTGTAGTTAAAGACATTATTCCACGTTATAAAACAATGAAAGGCTATCGGGTATTACGAAAAGCGGGATGGGATACACATGGTCTTCCCGTAGAATTAGAAGTAGAAAAAGATTTGGGGATCAGTGGAAAACCTCAAATTGAGGAATACGGAGTGGAACCTTTTGTACAAAAATGTAAAGAAAGTGTATGGAAATATGAAAAAGAATGGAGAAAAATCACAGAACGAGTGGGTTATTGGGTAGATATGGACGATCCTTATGTAACCTATCATAATGAATACATTGAATCGGTATGGTGGGCTCTAAAGAAAATCTGGGATAAAGGTCTACTCTACAAAGGACATAAAGTAGTTCCTTATTGTCCACGATGTGGAACTTCTCTCTCTAGTCATGAAGTAGCACAAGGGTATAAAGATGTAAAAGAAACATCGGTATATGTTAAATTNGCTGTTCAAGGCGAAAAAAATACGTATTTATTAGCTTGGACTACGACCCCTTGGACATTACCTTCCAACGTAGCTTTGGTAGTCAATCCTAATGAAACCTACGTGAAAGTTCAATGTGATGGAGAATTTTATATTTTAGCAGAAGCTTTAGCATCAACAGTACTAGAAAAAGAATATACTGTAATTGAGAAGATGATAGGAACCGATTTAGTAGGTACTTCTTACGACCCTCTTTTCCCTTTTGCAACCGTCGATAAGAAGGCATATTATGTTGTAGCTGATACTTATGTTACTTTAACAGACGGTACAGGAATTGTGCATACAGCACCCGCTTTTGGAGAAGATGACGCTCGAGTAGGAAAAGAAAACGATCTTCCTTTTGTTCAATTAGTCAACGAACAAGGGAATTTTGTGGAAGCAGTTACTCCATGGGCTGGAATGTTTGTAAAAGATGCAGATCCTCTTATTGTAAAAGATTTAAAAGAAAAACAATTATTNTATAAAACCGAAGAATACGAACACTCCTATCCTCATTGCTGGCGTTGTGATACACCGTTACTATATTATGCAAGGGATACTTGGTTTATTCAAATGACAGCCGTACGGGACAAACTTTTAGCCAATAATGAAAAAGTAAATTGGTTACCAGATAATATTAAATATGGTCGATTTGGAAAATTCTTGGAAAATGTTATTGATTGGGGATTAAGTCGTGAAAGGTACTGGGGAACTCCTTTACCTATCTGGGAATGTTCCTGTGGTCATCGTCATACGGTGGGAAGTATCGCAGAACTTAAAGAGATGGGTGATAATGTACCAGACGATATTGAACTACACAAGCCTTATATTGATCATGTATACCTTCATTGTCCTAAATGCAAAACAGGTATGATGAAACGTGTTCCTGAAGTTATTGACTGTTGGTTTGATTCAGGATCGATGCCTTTTGCTCAATTACATTATCCTTTTGAAAATGAAGAAAGATTTAAAGAAAATTTCCCTGCTGATTTTATTAGTGAAGCGGTAGACCAAACCCGTGGTTGGTTTTATACTTTAATGGCTATTTCTACTCTATTATTCGATGAACCACCTTATAAAAATGTAGTAGTTCTTGGTCACGTACAAGATAGAAATGGACTTAAGATGAGTAAACATATTGGAAATGTAGTAGATCCTTGGACTGTACTCGAAAAACAAGGTGCCGATGCAGTTCGCTGGTACTTCTATACCAATAGTGCTCCTTGGTTGCCCAGTCGTTTTTATGATGAGGCGGTTAGTGAAGGACAACGTAAATTTATGGGTACCTTCTGGAATACCTATGCTTTTTACGTATTATATGCTAACATTGATCAATTTGATCCTACAAAATATACGTTAGACTATGATAAATTATCTTTAATGGATCAATGGGTATTATCCAAATTACACTCTTTAATTCAATACGTAGATCAAAATTTAGAAAAATATCATATTATTGAATCCGCTAGAGCGATTCAAGATTTCTTAGATGATGTAAGTAATTGGTATGTTCGTCGAAGTCGAGAGCGATTCTGGCAAAAAGATATGCCACAAGATAAAATTAATGCTTATATGACTTTATATACTGTATTAGTAGAAACAGCCAAGGTAGCAGCACCTTTTGTTCCTTTTATGACTGAAGAAATCTACAGAAATCTTGTGAAGAGTGTGGATAAGTCTGCTCCAGAAAGTATTCATTTATGTGATTATCCACAAGTCCATGAAGCATGGATCGACAAAGATCTAGAAAAAAATATGGACCTTGTATTACAAATTGTTGTTCAAGGTAGAGCTTGTCGAAATACAGCGGCTATTAAAAACCGTCAACCTATGAGTAAAATGTATGTAAAATCTAATTTTGTTTTACCTGCCGATTTTCAAGATTTAGTTAAAGATGAGTTAAACGTCAAGGAAGTATCGTTTACTGATGATGTAAAAGACTTTACTACCTATCTCTTCAAACCTCAATTAAAAACGGTAGGTCCTAAATACGGAAAGTTACTACCATCGATTCGTGAACTTTTAACAACTTTAGATGGAAATACAGCGATGGAACAACTTCGTCAAGGAGAATCCTTGCATTTTAACGTACAAGGAGAAGAAGTGATACTAGGAGAAGAAGATCTTTTAATTGAAGCTACACAAAAAGAAGGTTTTGTAGCAGAAACGGATCGAGAAGTAACGGTAGTATTAGACACTCATTTAACAGAAGAATTAATAGAAGAAGGTTTTGTTCGAGAAATCATTAGTAAACTTCAAAATATGAGAAAAGAAGCAGATTTTGAAGTTCAAGATTATATTCAAGTGTATTATCAAGATAATGAAAAAATCGGACAAATGATACAAAAAAATAAAGAAACCATAAAACAAGAAGTACTAGCTAAATCAGTTCAAGAAGGAACAGCAGAAGGCTATACAAAAGAATGGAATATTAACGGAGAAAAAGTAACCTTTACGGTTCAAAAATAATCAGATAGATAAAGATAAATTCAGATTTTTGTATCTACAAGTTTGATGTTTTGTAAATAGATAGATAAAAATAAATAGAAAAAAAGGAGAAAGAATACTTTAAAAGTATTCTTTCTCCTTTTTTTTCTTTATGCCTTTTTTTATGCTCCTTTTTTTCTGTACTTTTTTTCTATTGGATTTTTTTACATTTTTAGGATAACGAGAAAATGAGAAGCTATTTCATCATCATTCGATTGATAATTTTACTCTTTTTTGCATATCCTAGACTATTAATATAGATATTCAAGTTAAAAATTTCATTTTCATCAATATTTAAATGAATAAGGTAAGCCATCTATGGTGTATATACTGATATAAGGTTTTTATTAAAAATATATCAAATAAAAAAATTTTTTATGACAGTACAGTCTAGGACATAATAATAGATAGAAAATGTAAGCAATAAGTAGAATGGAGGAAAACGATGGATATAGAAAAGATAAAAAAAAGTGATTTTCAATTCATGTTTCAACAAAATATAAAAAGTTTTTTTCGTAAGACGATTGCATCTGCTTCCGATGAAGAACTTTATTTAGGGTTAGCTTATACGATAAGAGATTTCATGATGGATCGTTGGTTAGCTACTCATAAAACCTATGAACAACAAAAAGCAAAACAAGTATATTATCTTTCTATGGAATTTTTACCAGGACCTTTATTAGGTAATTATCTTTTACGTATGGGATTGTATGATATGGTGGAAGAGGTTTTAGAAAAAATGGGAATTTCTCTAAAAAAAATAGAAGAAACAGAACCGGATCCAGGATTAGGCAATGGAGGATTGGGACGTTTAGCTGCATGTTTTCTAGACTCATTATCTACATTAGAGTATCCTGCCTATGGCTGTGGTATACGATATCGTTATGGGATTTTTGAACAAAAAATTATAGATGGATACCAGATAGAAAGTCCGGATCCATGGTTAAGGTATGGAAATCCTTGGGAAGTAAAAAGACCCGAATATGCAGTAGAAGTAAAATTTAATGGAGAAGTCAAAACAACAGTAGATGAACAAGGAAAATATTATTTTACTCTAGTCAATTATCAATCTGTACTTGCTATTCCTTATGATATCCCTATTTTAGGATTTAAAAATAATACAGTAAATACTTTACGTTTATGGGATGCACAAGCCCTTCAAGCTTTCGATTTTCAAAAATTTGAAGAAGGAGAGTATCAAAAGGCAGTAGAAGAGCAGAATTTAGCGGAGTCCATTGTTAAGGTTTTATATCCTGCTGATTGCCATAAACAAGGAAAAGAATTACGTTTAAAACAGCAATACTTTTTTATTTCTGCTACTGTTCAGCAAGTAATTCAAAAATACAAAAAACAAGGAATTGCTATGAAAGACTTACCTCAATATGTCGCATTTCAATTAAATGATACTCATCCCGCAGTAGCTATTCCCGAATTGATGCGGATTTTATTAGATAAAGAAAGACTTTCTTGGGAAGATGCTTGGAATATCACAACTGAAATTTGTGCCTATACAAATCATACGGTGATGGCAGAAGCGTTAGAGACATGGCCAATAGATCTTTTTCGTCAACTTCTTCCTAGAATTTATCAAATTATTGAAGAAATCAATCGACGTTTTTGTTTAGAATTAAAGCAACGTGGATATACAGAGGAACATATATCACGTATGGCTATTATTTCTGATCATCATATTCGAATGGCTCATTTATCTATTGTAGGAAGTCATGCGATTAATGGAGTAGCCAAGCTTCATACAGAGATATTAAAAGAACAGTTATTGAAGGATTTTTATCAAATTACACCAGAAAAATTTCACAATAAAACCAACGGAATTACACAACGTCGTTGGTTACTTCACGCCAATCCTTTATTAGCTACCTGGGTTACTCATCGAATTGGAGAAGGATGGATAACAGATTTAAAACAAATAGAAGGTATTACAGCTTATGCTAAAGATGAGGAATCACAAAAACAGTTTATGCAGATTAAATATAAAAATAAATGTCGTTTAGCACAGTATATTAAGGATCATAATCAAATTATAGTAGATCCTAATTCTATATTTGATATACAAATAAAAAGATTACATGAATATAAACGTCAACTTTTAAATGCACTTCATATCTTGTATGTATACAATCGATTAAAATCAGATCCTCATTTTCATTTTTACCCCAGAACTTTTATTTTTGGAGCAAAGGCAGCCTCTAGTTATACTCGAGCGAAGTTAATTATAAAATTAATTAATAATATTGCAGAAATTGTTAATTCTGATTTAGCAACGAATGATCGATTAAAAGTAATATTTATTGAAAACTATCGAGTTTCTAATGCAGAAATTTTGATCCCTGGAGCAGATATTAGTGAACAAATTTCTACGGCAGGAAAAGAAGCTTCTGGAACTGGTAATATGAAATTTATGCTTAATGGTGCTATTACAATTGGGACTTTAGATGGTGCAAATGTAGAAATTCAAGAAGAAGTAGGAAGAGACAATATTTTTATTTTTGGTTTAACCGCAAAAGAAACTTATGAATGGAGTGAAGGAGGTTATAACCCAAGAGAACTTTATCAGAAGGATCCAATTCTTCATCAAGTTTTAGATCAATTAGTTAATGGATTTTTATCTCCTGATGATCCGGAATTATTTAGAGAAATTTATGATTCTTTGGTTACTACTTCTACAGGAAAAGCAGATGAGTACTTTATACTTCAAGACTTTAATGCTTATAAAAAAACTCAGGAAGATATTCAAACAGCCTATCAAAATGCTTCAAGGTGGGCAGAAATGGCTATATTAAATACAGCTCATAGCGGAAAGTTTTCAGCAGATCGAACGATTGAACAATACGTACGGGATATTTGGAAATTAAAAAAAGTTCCCATCGTAAAAGTTTAAGGTATGGTTGATACCAACGATAATTTGGAACAAAATGTAATATAAAGCATATATTGATAGGGAAATAAGAAAATGATGGAGGAGGAAAAAAACCATGGAAAATAATCAATATATGCCTAATTCCCTACTGCCTTTACCTAATTTTTATGATATGAATACAGATATGTATCCTAATATGGATGCAGGCATGGAAATGTATCCCGATATTAATATGGATGCCGGTATGGGGATGTATCCGAATATAGATCCAACAATGGGTATGTGTCCAGATGCAGTTCCAAGTATGGGTATGAATCCTGCTATAGGGTGGAATTGTCCATATTTTCAAGAAAATATGTCTCCAATGGCAGGAACACCTGCAATGCCAATGGATTATTCCTTTATGGATGAACAAGATATGGAATATATGCAAGAACTTTATTCAGACACCTGCAAACAAATTCAACCTTATATTGAATCGGAATGTGATCGTATGGATTATGACAATAGTCCTATTTATGAAGAGTATGTAGATCAAGAATTGATTGAACAAATGGTTGATCGTATTTATTCTGAGATGGAAGGAATAGATGTTTTTGTAGAAGAAATAGAAAATACGGAAGAAATAGAAAACATGGTACGACAATATGGAAATCGTAGAGATTTACTTCGAGCTCTTATTGGTGCTTTACTACTTAATGAAATCTTCGGACGACGCCGTCCACGTTATCGAAGAAGATTTTATGATAACTTATATTATCCCTATTAAGTAGAGAATATAAGAAATCTTCCCTTTTATAGTTAAGGGGAGATTTCTTATAAATGAAGAGAAGTTTGTCGGATAAGAAAAAATTAAATTTTTATTATTAAAAATATACATAGTATTTTTTAGTTACACTTCATCTCTTTATGTTATAGATAAAAATCATGGTTTTGAATAGTACAATAAAAAGTACGATTTCGTAAAATCCAGAAGTTTGTTGATTTTCGAGGATTTAAAAAATACATACAACGACCAACATTGTTTTTTCCAGATAAAGCTTCTTTTGCTGCTCGAATACTATCAGCAGAAGGGTTATTATAGATTGTTCCATTTGCTACAGGAGTATATTGATATCCATAATTTCGATCAAAGACAACTCCTTTAATAGTATTTGGAAATTCCGGACTTTTTTTACGGTTAATAACACAATTTGCCACCCCTAATTTTCCTTCATAAGGTTCTCCTTTTGCTTCCGCTTCTACAATACGAGAAAGCCAATATAGGTCTTCCTCAGAGTAAGAAGGAGTAGATATATTAGTATTTGATTCATTGGTGGGTACATAATCTTTAGAAGAAATGTAAATACTATATGTGCTTTCCTCCCATCTTACTTCACAATCAAAAACTTCTGAAATAAAACGCAAAGGAACAAAAGTTCGAGATTGATATGTGGTAATCGGAGCATCTACATCCACGGTAGTTGTGTTTTTAAATATGGTCTTAGAACCAATAGGCAAGCGTAATGTTGTATCTCCTTTTACTAAAATAGCTTGTTGATAAGTTTCATCCCAATCAATGCAATCAACATGTATAGCCTCTGCAATATAACGTATAGGAACGAAGGTTCGTCCATTTTCAATATAAGGTTCTACATCAAAATTTATTTTTTGACCATTTACAAAAACAGAAAGATTTTTTTCTGCTAATCGAATATGGAAAACCTGACCTGCATAAATTTCATCATGAGATAAAAAATTGGTTTCTTTTAGATTTTCAACAGATGTATTGTGAGATTTAGCGATAGTAAACAAACTTTCATTTGGTTGTACGGTGTGAGCTATATAGGTTGCACCAAAGGATGGGGTAGCATTGATGAGAAATAAAGCCATACTCATTATTATTCCCCTGAGTTGCTTTTTCATCTTTTTTTCCTCCTTTTTTTTAATAGTACATGGCCATTTTACCATCGACAAAGAAAGAAAAAAAGAAGAAAAATGTGGTAAACGGTTACAAAGCTAGTAATTATGTGGCTTTAAAAAAATATTTTTAGAGACTATTTATCTGAAAAAGTGCATAAAAAAAGAAGAAAATAAAGGAGTGATTTTCGTGGAATGTAAAGATTCATATGTATTTGCATTAGAAAATGATATAGAAAAAATATTAAATCATGGTGGCTGGAAGGAACCAAAGGAAATTGCAAAAGCCCTTCATACATCAAAAAAAACTCATAAAATACAAGAAAAATTTCTTGCAGAAAGTTCAGAAGAGTTGTTTGTAGAAAAAGTAATGGATCGTTTATGTGATTTGTTTCCTATGAAATATGAAAAAGATCCATCTCAATCCTTATATCAAAGAGCTTTTTCGAATTCTCCTTCCTCCAACGATTTTATATAAAGATATTGAAAAAAAGACGGAAATACCGTCTTTTTATTTTATGAAATTTCAACAGGTGTTCCAATCTCAACGACTTTGTATAGAGCTTTTACACTTTCATTATTCATACGAATACAACCGTGAGAAATAGATTCTCCAATGGAATCTGGGTTATTAGTACCATGAATTCCATAATGTCCTCCGGGTACGGATAGTCCCAGCCAACGAGATCCAAAAGGTCCACCTGGATTTTCTGCTTTTTCAACGATCTTATAAGTACCTTTTGGAGTGGGTGTATTAGATTTTCCTACAGCAATATCATACGTATTAATAACAGTACCATTTTTGTATAATGTTAATTTTTTCTTAGCAGTTTGTATAGTAATTTTATAAGGGTTTGCTTTTTGGTTTTGAGATTTCGTATTGTTTTTTTTCGCTTTTTCATTTGCTGTCTGCTTCTTTTTTTCATTTGCCTTTTGATTTGCTTCTTGTTTTTCCTTTGCTTTTTTTGCTTCTTCTGCTTTTTGATCTACCACTTGATTTTGTTCATTTTGTTCTATATTATTAGAAGGAGGAATGGAAGGGATATATAATTGATTTTCCACTCCTTTTTGAATAGAATTTTTTTCAGGTATCGTATTTGTATCTTTACATCCTATAAGTGAGCATATTAAAATAGAAAAAAAAAAGAACAATATCGGTTTCTTCATTATTTGATCATCTCCTAAGGGAATGAAATTTATTGGATGAAAATTTTTTATAAAAAATCTTGTACTGATAGTATTTTTTGAATCCAATATTTTATTCTAGTATTTTTAGGAAATAAAAATATAATTTTAGAGGTTGCATAATTTGTTAGTTTATTTTATGATAAAAACCATAAGATTTTTTCAACATTTTTTTATATTAATTCGTATATTTAGAAGATAATAAGAGAAAGGAGAACAGTAAATATGAAAAAAGTAAGTCAATGGTTATTCGTAATATTGAGCATAACAATGATTTTTGTAGGATGTAATAAAAAGAATTCAGTAGACAAGGATCAAAATTTATCTACTACGAAAGATGAAATAATAAAAGAAGAATCTAAAGAGAATAGTCACATTGCTCAAGAGGATATATCGAAAGAAGAGGAAAAGGATCAGGATAAAGAAACTCAAGAGAGTGAATCGGAAGAAGAAAAAGGAGAAGCATTTACTGTAGAGGCTATTTTTATAGGGTATATGGATAATAATTCTTTTGAAGCTAAGGTAGAAGGTGAACCTTTTGCTTTTCGTATTGAAAAAGTAAAAGATACTATACCAGAATTTAATCCCAATGATCGTATAAAAATTCGCTATATTAAAAATGAATATGAACAGTTAATGGTTCAAGAAGCAGGGCTTATAGAGTAAACACGTATTTTTAAGAATTGCTTAATAGGGATGTAACGTAAGAGTAGGGTTTTATATGCCTACTCTTTATTTTTTATATCTCTAGACAATGGAAGTGAGACATGATACTATAGTTAAAGTTTCTAATAACTATATATGTTTACTATTTTGTAGAGATAGAATAGAAAGAAGAGGGGAGTGATTGTATTGAGTCTATACTCATATTTGAGTGCTATTGGATTCCATGATTATAAAGGAACGAAAGAATGGAATCATCTAATTACACAAGTGATTGAGTACCCCACAGAAAAATATATTGCCAAACAAGATGGAAAAATTATTATTATGGAATATTATAAAGCCTATGGAGAACGATTTGGTTTACTTGTTCGAGGTGTAGCAGAAGAGGGAGAGCAACTATTAGTAAAAACTTTTGATCCTATTGTAGAAGCCAAATATAATACAGATGTGATAGAAGTAGAGGTAGAGGAAGCAGAGGAAGAAGATATTTATTATGCTACCTGTGAAGAAGAAAAAACAGGAACCGAAGTTACTTTTCAACTTCAAAATGTCATCGATTATTTAGATACAACAAAGATAGATCAAACAACGATAGAAGGGGTTAAGATCGTTGGACTAGGAATTGAAGGAAAAATTATTTTCCCTGTAGAAAAAACAGAAACCGAAAAAAAGATAGAACAGGAAGAAGAAACCTGGTATCAAGAATTAATTCAAAGAGCTCGTGAAGGTGATGAGGAAGCACAGGAACTCATTGACATAGAAGAGGAAGAAATATCAAAGATCATTGCAGAGCGACTACAATATGAGGATTTTTTAACGATTGTAGAAGGCTATTTTATGCCATTTGCGGATATTGAAACTACTTATTCTGTTCTTGGTATTATTTTAGAAGTAGAAGAAATGAAAAACAAAGAAACAGGAGAAATTATATATTGGTTATATATTAATTGTATGAATATGAAATTTGAAGTTTGTATAAATAAAAAAGATTTAACCGGCATTCCTTTAGTAGGAATGCGGTTTATGGGAGTTTGTTGGGTACAAGGAAAAATAATTTTTTCTGAAGAAGATAATATATTTTAATATTCAAAGTTGGCTCTTTGATTTTTTCTAGGAGTCAATTTTTTTTGCTTTTTTTTCTCTACGCATTGAAGTTCTGCTTTTCTGGATACCTCTCTATAGGCTTTTACCATTAAGACAGCAGAAGTAATAAAGGAAATAAAATCAGAGATAGGATAGGAAATCCAAGCTCCCCAAATTTCAAACTGATAAGTTAAAATAAAAACTAAAGGAATAAAGATGATAATTTGACGATAAATAGATAATAAAAAGGCCGCTCGCACCTTCCCAGTAGCTTGGTAATAATAAATATTTAAATAATGTAGACCAAGTAAAGGGAAGATTAAAATTACAATACGAAGTGCTTTTGTAGCTTCTGCAATTACAACAGGATCGTTGACAAAAGCTCTGGCAATAGGCTTAGCAAAGATCATTGCGCTACCCCATAAAACAAAAGTAGATACGGTTACACCAATAGTTGCTTCTTTTACTACTTTTTTTAGACGAATAAAATTACGTGCACCAAAATTATAAGCAGCAATGGGTTGCATTCCTGTACTTACACCAATTACAGTCATAAATAGAACCATGGTAGAACGAGAAATAATACCAACAATAGCAATAGCTACATCTCCGCCATAAGTCGATAATAATTGATTTAAAATAACAGCTACAATAGCATCAGAAATTTCAACAATAAAATTGGAAAACCCAATAGCCAAAATTCCTTTGGAAATTTCTAAATCTAATTTTGTAGAAAAATGAATATTTTCTTTTTTAGCGGTTTTAAAAAAAACAAGAAAAGTATAAATAGCTGCTATAAATTGAGAAGATATAGTAGCAATCGCAGCTCCTTTTACTCCTAGAGGAATTAAGATAACTAGAAAATAGTCTATAATAACATTACAGATACTCCCAAGTAACATACTTCGTAATAAAATTTTGGGTTTTCCTAAAACAACCATAATATGAGAAAATAAAAATGTAAAACCTTGAAAAAGAACTCCAAGTAAAACAATAGCAATATAAGTTTTTGCATAAGGATAAATGGTCGCACTGGAACCTAAAAAATAGATGGATTTTTCAAGATTCAATCCAATGAATATTGCGGTACTTGTTAAAATAATAAAAAGCAACAAGAAAGAATTGGATATAATTTGATTTACTTTTTCTAAATTTTTTTCTCCATATGAACGAGCCACAAAAGTGGAAGTTCCCATGGCCACCATNAAAGCTAAAGAGATAAATAAACGTTGTACAGGAAACGCAANGGTAAGGGCTCCCATTCCTAATGTACCTACTGCATTTCCTACATACAGGGAATCTACCATATTATACATTTCTGAGACTAATAAAGATAAAATAGCAGGTAAAGAAAATTTCACCAATAGTGTACTCACCTTTTCAGTTTCAAATATATGAGTACTATCAGTTTGATTTTGACACGACACAATAAAACCTCCTTAAAATTTTTATTCAATACCATTAGATAACGGAGAAACAAAAGAAGGGAATAACGTAAAAATAAAGCCCTGCAAAAAAGCTTGCAGGACTTTTATGATTATGATGTTCCCGGCGGGAGTCGAACCCACGGCCTACCGCTTAGGAGGCGGTCGCTCTATCCTGCTGAGCTACGGAAACAAAAAAGTACGCATATGCATAACATTTTTATTATATGGAGTTTTTAAAGATTTGTCAAGAAAGCAGGGAGTAAAATAATAGCAGAAGAATACACTTTTCAGTATCTATTTCTTCTGCTAATTCTTTGATTTAATGACGATATAGGGTTATTTAAGATTCTGAAATAGGTGTTAAATTCTTTAGAGAAAAATCTAATATAGGAGCAGAATGAGTGAGTGCCCCGCTAGAAACATAGTCAACGCCAATTTCCATAATTTCTAATAATCTTTTTTTGGTGANATTTCCAGAACATTCAGTTTCTGCTTTATTTCCAATTAATTTTACAGCTTGTACCATGGTTTCATTATCCATATTATCTAGCATGATGATGTCCGCACCGGCTTCTAATGCTTCTTGTACCATGTTTATATTTTCTACTTCTACTTCCACTTTTCGTATAAAAGGAGCATATTCACGGGCTAATTGTACTGCTTTTTGAATTCCACCTGCTGCACCAATATGATTATCTTTTAGTAAGATTCCATCAGATAAATTATATCGATGATTGATACCACCACCCACTTTTACTGCATATTTTTCAAAAATACGCATATTAGGAGTAGTTTTTCTTGTATCTAGTAGTTGTGTTTTACTCCCCTTTAATATTTGTACACATTCATACGTCAGAGTCGCTATACCACTCATACGTTGTAAATAATTTAAGGCAGTTCGTTCACCGGACAAAATGACCCTCATATCTCCAGTCAATGTTCCTACTTTTTCTCCTTTATGAATGAAATCTCCATCTTGAAAAGTCGTATGAAAACGAATTTCCCCTAACAATTCAAAAACTCTTTTGAAAATTTCTATTCCTGCTAAAATGCCATCTTGTTTACAAATTAAATCGGCAGTACCTATTTCTTTTTTACGTAAGATAGCATTGGTAGTAACATCCTCATTAGTAATATCTTCTTGTAGCGCTTGTAGTAAATAGTTATCTACATGTACATGCATGGTTATATCTGTTAACATAAAAAATATTCATCCTTTCATTGATTTGTTTTTAAAGTTTTGTTTTTTATCATATACTATTTTAAAATAAGAAGCATCTTTTTAGCAAAGAAAAATGTATAGTAATGATTCTTGCAAATACATGTTAAAAAGTATCTATACTTTATTTTGCTAAAAGGTGCATCTTTTCTAATGCATTTTTTGCATTTTCTTGTAAATGATGATCTAATGTAATTTCAGGTTCTAAGGTTTGGATCGCATTATACACTTTTTGTAAAGTGATTTTTTTCATATCAGAACAAATAGATGTTGGAGTTACAAAAAAGAATTCTTTATCCGGGTTTCTTTTTTTCAGTTCATGTAAAATGCCTTGTTCTGTACATATAATAAACTTTTGTTCTTTGCTTTCTGAAACATAACGGATGATACCGGAAGTACTTCCTATATAATCGCCTATTTCTAGTACATCCATTGTACACTCAGGATGAACTAATACTTTTGCCTCTGGTATATTCGATTTTATTTGTAGAACTTGATCTTTGTTAATATTTTTATGGACATAACAAAATCCTTGATTAAAGATAAAGTTTTTTTCTGGTACTTGACTTTGCACATATCGTCCTAAATTTTCATCAGGAATAAAGAAAATATTTTTTTGCTTTAATTGCTTAGTAATGGTAACTGCATTCGAGGATGTTACACAAACATCAGAAAGTGCCTTTACTTCTGGTGTGGAATTAATATAACATACAATAGCTAGATCATCATATTGTTTTCTTGTTTTTTTAATTTTTTCTACATCAACCATATGTGCCATGGGACAATCAGCTGATGTCTCTACGAGAATGATCTTTTTATGAGGATTTAATATTTTAGCACTTTCACCCATAAAACGTACTCCACAAAAAACAATGGTATTTTGTTTTTGTTTTAATGCTATTTGACTTAAATAATAAGAATCACCTACAAAATCAGCGACTTCTTGAACCATTTCATCTACATAATAATGAGCTAAAATCAGAACATGATTTTCTTTTTTTATTTTTTTAATTTTTTCTATCCATTTTGTTTGTTCCATTTTCATCACCTTTGTTGTAATTTTACTTATTATATCACGTAGCAGAAATGCTATCAAGACAGATGTCTTGTCATATAAAAATAAATAATAATTTGTAGAAACAAAGTGATGACCATGGGAATGGGAAAAAATATAGGTATGGATGAAAGTTAAGGTTTGACTTAGATATTTATACAATAGAACTTTTTATTAGCATACGGGGTATATTAAGAATAAAAAATGTAGCCTTGTATAAGAAGATAGGTTGTTATATAATAAATATATATAGAAAAAATTCAGTGGAAAGAAAAAATTTAAAAAATAGATGAATGATATTATGGAGGCAGAAAATATGTTTGGTAATTTATTTAATATGGATGGTCCTCTTTATAAATTTGGGAATATAGTGTTTGATTTATTTGTTTTAAATCTTCTTTGGGTTATTTTTAGTTTACCGATAGTGACGATAGGAGCTTCTACGACTGCTTTATTTTATTCAACAGGTAGAAGAATACGAGATGAAGAAGGATATCTATTTAGAGATTTTTGGACTAGTTTTAAAATGAATTTTAAACAAGGAACCATTATATGGTTAATTATTGCTTTACTTTATTGGATTCTTTTTACTAATATTCGTAATATACATTTACTAGGTAAAATGGGACTTGTTATGTATCCATTACAATTAGTTATGTTAATTGAGCTTACCATTACGACATTATATATCTTTCCTTTATTATCTCGTTTTTATATGAAGGTAAAAGATTTATTTAAAACAGCATTTTTTATGGCAAATCGACATTTTATTACCACCATCCTATGTTTTGCTGCTTTTGCAGGTATGATTTTTTTAACCATAAAGGTACATCCTATATTTATTTTGTTTTTTGTTAGTGGGTATGCTTTTTGGGTTTCTTTTATGATTGAGCGTGTGTTTAAAAAATATATACCAGAGACAGAGGGTGGACTTAAAAAAGTTGAAAGTCAAGAGGAAGAGGAAAAATCTTGGGAAAAGTATGAAAAATACAATCAAAATATATCAGAATCTACTTCTAATGATTCATCTCACTCTTCTATAGATAACAAAAACGAATGATTTGTCATTCGTTTTTGTTAAAGAAATTTTGTATCAATTGAGAATTAAAATCAATAATAATATAAGTTTTATTATTATCACAAAGGAAAATAATTATTACTTGATTTTTTTTATTTTTTAAGTATAATAGTAAGTGTAGATGATAACAAAACAATGTATATACTATTATTTTTTGAAATACACTTAACTTCTTTTATATGTAAGTTAGGTTTTAAATAGTAGTTAAACGTATTCAATAGTATATCGTTCTTTAGTTTATTTGCAAAATTTTAAAAATTTAGATGATCTACTATTGGATATAAGATAAAACTTAGGGAGGTTTTAAGATGAAATCATTAAAAGGAACGAAAACCGCAGAAAACTTACTAAAATCTTTTGCAGGAGAATCTCAAGCTAGAATGCGTTATAATTACTATGCATCCATAGCTAAAAAAGAAGGATACGTACAAATCTCAAATATTTTTCAAGAAACAGCAGACAATGAAAAAGAACATGCGAAACGATTTTTTAAATTTTTAGCGGAAGATTATCAAGATGAAGCGATTAATATCGAAGCTTCTTATCCTGTTGCTTATAGTGATACAAAAACAAATTTATTATCAGCAGCTGCTGGTGAAAATGAAGAATGGACAGATCTTTATCCTACTTTTGCAAAAGTAGCAGAAGAAGAAGGATTTTCTCAAATTGCAGCTGTTTATCGAAAGATTGCAGAAGTAGAAGATCGTCATGAAAGACGTTTTAGAAAGTTAGCAGAGAATATCGAAAAGGGAGAAGTATTCAAAAAAGAACAACCGGTATGGAAATGTAATAATTGTGGCTACATTTATGAAGGAAAAGAAGCTCCTCAGGTTTGTCCTGCTTGTGCTCATCCTCAAGCTCACTTTGAAGTCTTTGTAGAAACTTATTAAAATCATTAAAAACAAAAAACTCCTATTTAGAATCATTCTAAATAGGAGTTTTTTTACTTTATTATCCAAGGTATTTAACTAAAGTCTTACGAACAGCACCTTTACCATTCATAAGTTCTAAAAATATATTTTCTACTTTTTCACCGAGTCCAGCTTTATATAAATCAATTCCAAAGATCATAGGATTACTTAATATAGGTTTTAATTGTCCATTGTAGCTAGAAGGATTACCAAATTCTATAGTAGATAGAGCAGAAGTTAATTGTGGAAGCATTGGATCACTGCTAAGTTCCATTTTATTTCCTTCGTCATCGATAGCAAGAAGATATCTGCACCATCCAGCTAGAGCTAAAGGAATATAAGTTAAATTAGCAGAATCTAAATCTTCTCTTGCCATATAGGATTTTATGGTTTCTCCAAAACGAATAGCAATCTTCTGAGAAGTATCTGTGGCTATTCGCTGAGGTGCATCAGGAATAAATGGATTTGGAAGTCTGTGATTGATTACTTCTTTAATAAAGTTCAAAGGATTTAAAATCTTAGGATCTACTACAACCGGCATTCCTTCATCATAGCCTATTTTTTCAACTAATTTTTTTAGTTGAGGATCTTTCATTTCAGAAGCAATGGAAGTGTAGCCTAAGAGACATCCATAGACTGCCAAAGCGGTATGTAGCGGATTTAAGCAGGTGGTAACCTTCATACGCTCTGTGTTGTTAACTGTTTCTCTATCAGTAAAATAAACTCCAGATAGTTCTAGGGGAGGACGTCCATTAGGGAATGTATCTTCAATAACTAGATATTCGGTTTCTTCTGCGTTTACAAAAGGTGCAATAAAGGTATTTTTAGAGGTAATAATAGGGGTCATGTCTTCAATACCAAGATCTTCAAGATGTTTTTGAACTACCTCTGAAGGGCGAGGAGTTATTTTATCAATCATGGACCAAGGGAAAGACACTTTGTTTTCATCTTCTAAATAAGTAATAAATCCTTCATCTACAAAACCTTTTTTTTGCCATTCTTTAGAGATTGTTAAAACAGATGCCTTTAATTTATCTCCATTATGAGAACAGTTATCCATACTTACTAAAGCAATAGGAGCTTTATTTGATAAATATCTTTCATATACAAGGGAAGCTACAATACTCATAGCATGTTTTGCAGCTTTAGGTCCGTTTAATATGTCTTCCTTAATCATGGGGAAAAAATCTCCATTTATATCGGTAAGGGCATATCCCTTTTCAGTAATAGTAAAACTAACCATTTGAAGTTTAGGATTGCAAAAGATTTCTTTTAAACGGTCCATGGATAAATTATTATNACTATCCGCTTTTAGGGCCTCGCTTACGGAAGCAACAATGCTTTTTTTCAAAGTTCCATCAGGTTTCATAAGTACAAGTATAGTGAGATTATCATAATCAGTATAAATTTTATCGATAATATCATAATCAAAGGTATCTACAGCTATAATTCCTGTATTAGCTTTACCGGAAGCAAGCAAATTATGTTGTAATTTAGCAATAAAACCCCTAAAAATATTACCTGCTCCAAAATGTACCCAAGTTGGATTCGTTTTGGTTGCTGTATGTACAGTTTCTATATCAAAATTTGGAAGTTCTACATTTGCTGATTGCCATTTAGAACTTTTACTTTTTAAACTTTTAAGAGATAATTTCATAAGATTTTCCTTCTTTCATTTTAAGTTGTTTTATTTTTACAATTTTAAATAAATCTAAGTTCCTATATTCATTTCAATGAACGAATAGTTGTTTTGTTAAAGTCTGTTTTAAAGACATATAAATAGTATATATATGAAAAATATATCCATGTATATGTCTATCATACTAAAAAATAGTTTTTTTTGCTAGGCATTTTTGAAATTATCAAAAATTTCTTTATAAATACTCCTATTAATTTTTATTTATAAAAGGAGGAATTTTCCTCCTTTTAAATCAAACAATGCTTTAACGTAAATTATATTTTTTTATAAATAGTCATACGAAGATGAAAAATCTAAGAATGTGTTAATGAATGATAAGAAATCATAAAAAATTAAAGATCAGATGGTTTCTTATGAACGATTAATACTCTCATAGAGTTCAATATAGCAAGAATGGCAACGCCTACATCAGCGAAGATNGCACTCCACATAGAAGCCATTCCAAAAGCACCNAGTAAAAGAACAACTCCCTTAGTACCTAAAGCAAATATAATATTTTCCATTACAATCCGTTTGGTTTTTTTAGCAATTTGAAAAGCTTGTGGTAATTTAGATAACTCATCGGTCATTAATACCATATCTGCTGCTTCAATCGCCGCATCCGATCCTAAGGCACCCATTGCAGTTCCTATATCTGCTCTTGCCAATACCGGGGCGTCATTCATACCATCTCCAACAAACATAAGTTTCTTATGCTCTTTTTGATTTTTTTGTAATTCTTCTAGCTTACTTACTTTATCTTGAGGTAGAAGTTCAGCATAAATTTCATCTATGTTGAGTCGTTCTCCAATATTCTGTGCTACGTCTTTTTGATCTCCTGTTAACATAATGGTTTTTTTAATACCGAATTGTTGCAATTGTTGTAGGGCGTAAGTAGCATCCGTTTTTATAGTATCTGCAATCACAATAGCACCTGCATATTTTTGATCGATAGCTACATATACATGAGTTCCCATATCAGAAATAGGTTGATATTCAATTCCTTTTTTCATCATCAGTAATTGATTTCCCACAATAATTTTTTTATCATTAATAATAGCTTCTACTCCTTGCCCAGAAATTTCTTTATAATCTTTAATTTTACCTGGATCAATGGTTTTACCATAAGCTTGTACAATGGATAAGGCAATGGGATGATGGGAATAACTTTCAATTTGTGCTGCATATTCTAAAATTTCCTCTTTTGAAAACGAAGGTGTAGGTAAAATGTGATTTACTTGAAAATTTCCATAAGTTAATGTACCGGTTTTATCAAATACAATGGTATCTACTTGATTTAATGCTTCTAAATAGTTACCACCTTTAATTAATATTCCTGATTTGGAAGCACGGCCAATCCCCCCAAAAAACCCCAAAGGAATAGAAATAACAAGAGCACAAGGACAAGAAACTACTAAAAAGACTAAAGCACGATATAACCAGGTAGCAAAAGTTGCANTTGATAATAAGGGAGGAAGTATAGCTAAAGCTAACGCAGTAAAGACAACAGCAGGTGTATAATAACGTGCAAATGTAGTAATAAAATTTTCGGTATGTGCTTTTTGACTCGCCGAGTTTTCCACTAAATCTAAAATTTTAGATACCGTAGATTGACCAAAAGATTTAGAAACTTTTATTTTCAAAACTCCTGTTTGATTCATACATCCACTGAGTACTTCATCTTTAATCTTAACTTTTCGTGGTAGAGATTCCCCGGTGAGAGCAGAAGTATCAATGTTNGATTGTCCTTCTATTACGAGACCATCTAAAGGAATTTTCTCACCAGGTTGAACTAAAATAATATCTCCTATTTGTACTTTCTCAGGAGAAACAATTGTTGTTTCTTCCCCTTCTAATAAGCGAGCAAAGTCAGGTCGAATATCCATTAGATCACTAATAGAACTTCTAGAATGTTCTACAGCGATATCTTGAAAAAATTCTCCTACTTTATAAAAAAGCATAACGGCTACAGCTTCAGGAAACTCTTGAATAGCAAAAGCTCCTATAGTAGCAACGGTCATTAAAAAATTCTCATCGAAAACTTCTCCTTTTATTATATTTGAAAAAGCTTTTACAATAACATCCAAACCAATAAGAGCATAACTGATTCCATAGAAAAACCAAGTAGGAATCGTAGGTACAGGATTCCATAAAGCAAGAAGGAAAAAAATAATTCCAGAAATTAAAATAAACAATTGTTTTTTATCAGTATGATTCCAAAATCCTTTAGAAGAGGAGCTATTTTCCTATACTCTTCCTTTTCTTTTACTCTTATATCTGGTTCAATAGCAAAAATATCCTTTTTCATTTGTGTAATCGTAGAATCAGATACGGTAGGATGTAGTTCTACAGAAAGTGTATTGGTAGCAAAATTTAAAGAAGCTTTTTTAACACCATCCATTTGACAAACACTTTTTTCAATATTAGAAGCACAATGAGCACAATGTAGACCTTCCAATATAAAATCTTTTTTCACTGAAGGATTCATAATAATACCCCTTTCCTCTATTTTTATATTTAACGTTTATAATCTNCTTTTATTCAAAATANACATATGAACAACTATTCATATGTATTATATAAAGAATATATATAGAAGTCAATATATATTCTTATTTTTTTGTAGTATGGTATAACTTAGTTTTTATATTTATAAAATTTATTTTCTAAGAGGAATGTGATATAATTAAAAATAAAAAGAGGAAGATAAAAGGAATGTTGTTCTATGAGCATTGAATCTCAACAAGAGGATAATAAAGAACAAGTAAATCATGAAAAATATATGAAAATAGCTCTTCAATTAGCACAAAAAGCCTGTCAGCAAGATGAAGTTCCTATAGGAGCTCTTATTGTTTACGATGGGAAAATTATAGGAGAAGGATATAACCAAAGAAATATGCAAAAGAATCCTCTTGCTCATGCAGAAATTCAAGCAATTCATCAAGCTTCTAAATATATAGGTGATTGGCGATTAGAAGATTGTCAGATGTATATTACACTAGAACCTTGTCCCATGTGTGCTGGGGCTATCGTTCAAGCTCGTATTCCACAAGTAATTATAGGAGCAGATAATCCTAAAGCAGGTTGTGCAGGATCTATTTTAAATCTTTTACAAGAACCTCATTTTAATCATCAAGTGGAAATAATAAGAGGTGTTTTAAAAGAGGANTCTAGCCTAGTATTAAAAAATTTTTTTAAACAACTTCGTAAATCCTAATTGTAGCAATAAATGGTGGTTGACAGAAAGACAAAAAAATATTATACTTATTATGCAGCATAGACTGCCTTATTAAGGTTATAAAGTTTCCGTGCAGCCGGGGAGGTAGCGGCGCCCTGTACCTGCAATCCGCTATAGCAGGGGTGATATCTACTCGAGGCTTTTCTTTTTGAGGTCTGCCCTTTATAAGTGGCGATGAGAGTTGGGTCTTACGCAACAAGAGCTTGTGAACCGTGTCAGGTCCGGAAGGAAGCAGCACTAAGCAAGACATCTTGTGTGCCGTAAGGGTGCCTGGCTTGAGTTAACTGTAAAGGTAACGCTTGGGAAGCACTGTCGACAGTAGATGCACGGATTTAATATAGTAAACAATGGACATAGAAGTCCATTTTTTTTATACTTTTATTTCAGTTTATATTTGATGCGATAAAAAATCCTGTGCATAGTATTGCAGTTCATTTNGAAGGATAGATAACTATTCATGNGATTTTTTAGAATAATGTAATTTATTTAAGTATTATTTTTTATATAGATCGTTTATAATAGAGATAGATAAGTTAGGGAAGGGAAAAGGTGAAAATATGTCCTATAAAGCTCTCTATCGAAAATGGCGTCCTCAAACGTTTGAGGATGTCATAGGTCAAGACCATATCATTCGTACACTCAAAAATCAAATTGACAATCATCGTATTGCTCATGCTTATTTATTTTGTGGTACCCGAGGAACAGGAAAAACATCAACAGCAAAGATTTTTGCAAAGACTGTAAATTGTCTACAACCCCAAGAAGGAAATCCCTGTAATCAATGTGAACGTTGTTTAGATTTTCAAGAAGGAACGAGTATGAATGTGATTGAAATAGATGCAGCTTCTAATAATGGCGTAGACAATATTCGAGAAATTAGAGAAGAGGTCAAATATTCTCCTGCCAAAGGTGGTTATAAAGTCTATATTATTGATGAGGTTCATATGCTTTCTACAGGAGCCTTTAATGCTTTATTAAAAACTTTAGAAGAGCCACCTGCTCATATTATTTTTATACTAGCAACAACGGATCCTCAAAAAATTCCTCCTACTATTTTATCTCGTTGTCAACGTTTTGATTTTCGCAGAGTCTCCATGAAAGATATGACAAACCAATTAAAAAAATACATGAAAACAGAAGGTGTCAATATTGAAGATAGAGCTCTATCTTATATTGCGAGTATAGCGGATGGATCGATGCGAGATTCCTTAAGTATTTTAGATCAATGTATTTCCTTTTATTTTGGAGAAGAAATAACTCTAGAAAAAGTATTACAAGTTTTAGGAGCTGTTGATAATCGTGTTTATTACGATATGACTCAATCATTGATCGAACAAGATACTCGTCAATGTATCGAGTGGATCCAAGAAGTGCAAATGCAAGGAAGGGATTTAACTCAATTTGTACTTGGGTTAATTCAACATTTTCGTAACTTATTAATTGTACGAGCTACCGATCATTCAGAAGAAATTTTAAATCTCTCTAAAGAAGAAACACAAAAATTACAAGAACAGGGAAAAAATATTAAAGGAAATACGTTATTACGTTATATACGTGTATTTTCAGAATTAGAATCTCAAATGAAATATGCATCTCAAAAAAAGATATTGTTAGAAGTGGCAGTGATGAAATTATGCCAACCTATGTTGGATCAAAGTAGTGATGCTCTATTAGATCGAATTCAACAATTAGAAAAAAAATTAGCACAAGGAATTAGAGTGGTGGCACAAAGTGCTCCTGCTTCTTCGACAGCACAAGGATTAACAAACAATACTACCCCTTCCATTTCAACCAATATCGTTTCTCAGGCTCCACCTGCTAAACCAAAGGCTGTTCCTCAAGAGGTAAAAAAAGCTGTAGATCACTGGAATGATTTTAAACTTAAATTTACAGGCCCATTAGGAGGACTTTTAAAAGATGTAGAGGCTGGATATATAGAGGGAGATACGTATTATTTAATTTGTCCTCATCATTTACTAGTAGGAGAATTAGAAAAAAGAAAACATATGATTCAAGAAGAATTGGAAAAAACGATGGGAAAAAGTTTGAATATTAAAATCGTTGAATTTCAACAGTATCAAAGTCAATATCAAGATGTTTATGGGTTCGCTCAAGGGGAAGAAGTAGAAGCAGAATCATCTGTTATTAGTGATAAAGTACAAAAAATGATTCATCACTGGGAAGCAGCAGGGATTCCTGTACATTGGGAGGAATAGGATATTTTGAACTTGAATATCTAGAAAGAACAAGGTACAATAATTGAAGAAAATAAAATATGGATATAAAATAGGAGGTTTATCATGGCAAGAAGAGGTGGATTTCCTGGAATGCCAGGGAATATGAATAATTTAATGAAGCAAGCACAAAAAATGCAAAAACAAATGGCACAAATGCAAGAAGAATTAGAACAAAAAACAGTGGAAGCAACAGTAGGTGGAGGAGCAGTCACTGCTATTGTATCTGGGAAAAAAGAATTATTAGAAATTAAAATAGATCCTGAAGTGGTAGATGAAGACGATGTAGAAATGTTACAAGACTTAATTGTAGCTGCTGTTAATGAAGCACTTCGACAAGCAGATGAAATGGTCAATGGAGAAATGTCAAAACTTACAGGCGGAATGAATTTACCTGGAGGATTATTCTAAGGAGAATCCAAATGAATTATTATGGTAACCCCATTACAAAATTAATAGAAGAATTGGCTCAGTTACCTGGCGTAGGAAAAAAAACAGCCCAACGATTGGCTTTTCATATCATTCAAATGCCGAAAGATCAAGCAAAAAGTTTAGCAGATTCTATTATTTCTGCTAAAGAAAATATAAAGTATTGTTCTGTATGTTGTACGCTTACGGATACAGATCCTTGTCCTATTTGTAGTAATGAAAAACGAGACAAAGACATTATTATGGTAGTAGAAGATCCAAGAGATATGGCAGCTTATGAAAAAACGAAAAATTATAAAGGACTATATCATATATTACATGGAGCTATTTCTCCTATGCTAGGAATAGGACCTTCGGATTTNAAAATTAAAGAATTATTAGAAAGAGTCCAAAAAAATTCTATCGAAGAAGTGATATTAGCAACGAACCCTAATATTGAAGGTGAAGCTACCGCGATGTATATTGGTAAGTTACTAAAGCCATTAGGAATGAAAGTAACTCGTATTGCTAATGGCGTTCCCGTAGGTGGGGATTTAGAATATGTAGATGAAGTAACACTTTCAAGGGCGTTAGAAGGACGAAGGGAATTATAGAGTTCTTCAATAAGTTGTCCCCCTAAAATAAAGTTCTTCAACAAGTAAATAAAGTTCTTCAAAGCAGGAGAAATGTTAGAATAAATTCCAAGAAATCTCCTGTTTTTTTATATCCTTTTTCTTTCCTCTTACCCTTCAACCAATTGGAATTGCTACAACTTCATTGCCTTATTCCCTTACTCCTTCCCACCTTAATCCTGGTTTCTTTTGAAGAACTTTATTTT
>JGI24707J26582_10000516_pt1 | contig 29527 bp, 24 predicted proteins | sample BioPla1DNA1_FD_26582 | JGI IMG/M metagenome (IMG submission 26582)
ATTTCGAGGGCTTTCTGGGCTTCCAGGATTCATTACATATATACCGTCAACAACATCCGTCATATAAATATGAGTATGACCAAAAAGAGCTATTTTGCACTTTTCTTTTTTGGCATTATATAAGAGTAAATCAAGGCTATTAGCTACATCTAGCTTATCTCCATGGGTGCAGTAGATTTTATAGCCATTTACACCGATAACAGCAGATTCTTTCCAGTCGCCAAAGTCGCCATTTCCTTTTACAAATACAAATTGCTTTCCAAAGGTTTCGTTTCTTACATCAAGAAACTCATTTTCACCATCACCTAAGTGTATGAATAAATCGGCATCAGGATTAAGCTCAACAATTTTTTTTAAGATATGATAATTGTGATGAGTATCACTTGTAACAACAATTTTCATTTTGCACACACCTTTTAAGTCTAATTTCACTTATTATAGCATAAAATTGAACGAAACGGAATACCTTTAGAAAAATTTTATGGAGGCATTTATGAATGAAAAGGCTTTAGAGAGTATATTAGAAATGGCGAGTAAAAAGCTTGGAGTACCTATTGAAAAGCTTAAGTCTACGGTGGAGGCAGGTTCTGTCGATGAGCTTGCAAAAAATTTGAAGAAAGAGGATAAGGAAAAACTGAAAAGTATAATGCAAAATCCTAAGCTAGATGAACAGATAACAAAAAATCCTGATATTCAAAATATGATAAAAAAGCTAGATGATTAGGAGTGATTATGGAAAACAACGGGAATATATCCGATATGCTTGAGCAGATTCTTTCTACCGAGGAGGGGAAAAAGGCATATGAACAGCTAAATCAAATTTTTGGTGAGGAATCCTCCGGATTTGGAAATATTTTTGGAAATGAAAATCAGAACAATCACTCGAATCCTAATGATGAAAAACATAATGGGGGATTTTCAGGGATAGACCCAGAAATGATGCTTAAGTTTGGGAATATATTTAAGGAAATGAATAAGAATGATAAAAATACGGAATTGTTAAAAGCGTTAAAGCCACACTTAAGAGAAGAAAATCAGCATAAGGTAGATAATGCAATGAAAATAGCAAGATTAATTTCAATGTTCCCTCATATTAAAAAAAGCGGAATGTTTGAGGGNTTATTTTAAAGGAGGATATGATAATGCTTTGGGATACAAATATGACAATGGAAGAGCTGAAAAGGCGTCAGGAGGAATATAAAAGGCAGGCAATGGAAATGGCAAAAAAGTCAAGGACTGCAACGCCTAAAGCAGACTTGAAATACATTGATTTAAGCAGGAATGACGATGTAAGGGTAGAAGATTTTTCAATTAATTTGAATAAAGAGGAGATTAAAAATAGAGATGCTGAAATTAATAATATTAAACTAGAAAAAGATATAGGCGATGAATCGGCTCAAAAAAAAACGGCAATCGAGCTACAAACAAGCCCACAGCAACAACAGAGCAAGAGAGCCTACTGGATTCGCACGCACACAATTCAGCACCACGTCAGCCAGCTCAAACAAATCAGCAAGCAGCAAAGCAATCCGAACCCCTCAACCAACTTCCCGACAAAATACAGCGAAAAGCTACTCAAGTCATGCCCGACAGCCAAGAACAGCCACACACAACGCTTACGCAGCACAGCGGCAGTTTCAAGGATACGATGAAAATAAAACCACCGAGTCAAAATCAGCCTATTCAAAAGGCAAAAGCAATAAAGCAAGCGGACAATTCAATCAGCAGGAGAACGCCCCACGCACAGGATTTTCAGCAGCAAATGATTCAAGTAAAGAAGCCTCAACAGCAAAAGCCACAGGCAATATCAACGGTGGAGAAAAATCAGCGGGATTCTCAAGGTTTGCAGGTGATGATGAAGGTGGAAAATCAAAAGGTGGCGGATTCTCAGCAGATTTTAAAGCCACAGCAGGCTTTGGAAAGCACGGCGGACATACAGATGATGAAGGCGAACAAGGAGCTGGTGAAGGACTCGGAGGATTCTCAGAATTTTTCTCAGGACTAGATTTAAATAATATTATAAATGACATATTTTCTGATAAGGATAAAATGCTTATTGCCATGATGCTTTTTGTCCTGTGGCGGCAAAAGGCGGATATAGCGATATTAATAGCTTTAGGTTATATCTTAATAGCATAAGTTTAACACAAAATTACGATTGAAAATCCTTAAAAAACAATTTAAAGCTTCGAATTATGTTTTTTCACGGGCTTTTTGAAAGGGTGTAATTTGTGATTAGCATATTTTTATAAAACTTTTATAAGGTCGCTTTAGAAGTTCACTTGAAAATATATATTTTTTGCTATGTTTTTAAGGCGAATTGCTATGCAGACTTTTCAGGGGGTGCTACTTTAGTGACGAAAAAAAATACCGTGACGGACTTTAATCAAGAGAGATGTGTTATGTTGGGGCAGTACATTGTGGATACTAATGCTACTGTGAGAAGTACAGCAAAGAAGTTCGGAATAAGTAAAAGCACGGTACATCAGGACATAACCACAAAGCTTGAAAAGGTATGCCCACAGCTACATAGTCAAGTAAAGGAAGTCCTTGAAAAAAACAAGCAGGAACGCCATTTAAGAGGTGGTGCAGCTACTAAGAAAAAATATGAGGCACTGGCTAAAAGAAACGGCAGAAAATAAATATTATTTTTATGGAAAAATATCCTTTACTCCCAATGCTTGTTTTAATAGGCTTTGGGAGTATTATTTTATAAAAATATGAAATATAACAAAAATAATGTAAAATTTTGTGCAAAAGTCCATTGTTTTCTATGTTGAAACACTGTTATTTATTTGCTATAATGTTAGTTATCATATGCTAATATATGACTTGGTAACACTTGCTTTGTGATTAAATACCAATGCAGCTAAAACGTTTAATTTATCTTAATTAAATTATAAACTTCATTATTGTAATATCCACTAATTAGCTATGCTTAATTATACATGGGAAAGGTTAAATAATATGGAAAAGACTCTTTACAGTGCTGAAAATGGCAAAATCTATAAAGTTTTGAGAGTGCCTAAAATNGAGTTGCTATCCAGTATCGGAATATTTAAAAATGTTACGATAAAAAAAGAAAACAGCTATCGCTTGGGAGGGCCTGTTTCTATTTCTCTTAATACAAGAAAAATTGCTATCGGCAAAGAAATTGCGAGTAAAATCCTTGTTGAGGAGGTGGAAGCATGAGTTGTCATGAATTGCTTGAAGATAAAAAGATATTGAAAATTGATAATAAAATCCTGNTAATGGGCCCGCCAAATGTAGGCAAAAGCGTTTTCTTCTCGGGATTTACNAACATACATGTAATGAGCTCTAATTATGCGGGTACAACTGTTTCCTATATGAAGGGTGATTATACAGTAGATGGTGGAAGGTATAGTCTTATAGATGTTCCAGGTACATATTCATTATCAGCGACATCAGAGGCTGAGGCTGTTGCTGTGCAGTTTATGAACAGTAATCCTTTAGNAGTGCTATTTGTTTTTAATGCCGCCGATTTAGAAGGAAGCATAAAGCTAGCTTTAGAGGTGCTTGATTATGGTATACCAGTTGTTGGAGCACTTAATTTATCAGATGTTGCCCAAAGACAGGGTAAACAGATAAATGTTTCTCTTTTGGAAAAAGAATTAGGAATGCCAATAGTCACTACTGTTGCAGTAAAAAGAATAGGCTTTAGCGAAATTACCAAAGAATTGGGCGAAGAAATTAAAAAGATTGGTGATAAACAGACCGCTTGTCCTGATTGTTCCAAATGCTCTGGATGCGGTAATTCTAAAAAGATTTTAGATTATTGGGAAAGGGCAAAGGAAATTAATGCTAGAGTGGTTAAGGATATAAATAAAAAGCCTAGTAAGCTGGACAAGTTTGGTGATGCTCTCTTAAAGCCATGGCCGGGAATCCTACTCGCTATTTTAATAATTTTAGTGAGTCTTGGCATTGTAGTAGGTGCTGGAAAAGCATTAAGAGCAGTTATTTTATTGCCTTTTGTAAACTTTATAGTCGAAATGTTTGAAAAGCTTTTTTCAAACTTTAATATGCCTGAGATTTTACATAATGTTTTGATAGGGAATTACGGTATCTTTAGGATAAGCTTTGAGTGGATTTTAGCACTTGTCATGCCTTATGTGATTTTGTTTCAATTGGTTTTTTCATTTCTTGAAGACAGTGGTATACTACCAAGGATGGCAGTGCTATTTGATAATATAATGAGAAAGCTTGGTGTACAGGGTGGAAGTCTTATTAATATAATGCTAGGCTTTGGCTGTGCTGTGCCTGCCATTATTGGAACAAGGACTGCTACAACACGAAAGGAAAGGCTTATTGTCACTTCAATAGTATGCTTTTCAGTGCCTTGTATTTCTCAGACAGGTGCATTAATTTCTCTGTTGTCGGATTTTTCATTTTTTATGCTCCTAGCAGTGTTTGCAACGGGTGCAGCTGTATTTGTGCTTGTATCAATTATTACAAGTAAAATTCTTAAAGGTAAGGTTGACCCGCTTGTTATTGAAATACCTAATTTACTTATGCCTGATAGAAGAACTTATTTTAAAAAGTTTTTTGTACGTGTAAAGCAGTTTTTGATGGAAGCTGAAGGGCCAATGCTTATTGCCGTATTTTTAGCTGCTTTACTTGCAGAAACAGGACTGCTTGATAATGCAAGCGAGGTGTTAAAGCCTGTGGTTTCCGGCTGGCTTGGATTGCCTCCTGAAGCAGCTCTTTCCTTAATTCTTGGCATAATTAGAAGAGAAATGTCCGTTGCACCATTGTTGGAAATGAACCTATCAGCTTTGCAAATGTATGTAGGTGCTGTTGTTTCACTTTTATATATTCCGTGCCTTTCTGTTTTTGGCATTTTGGCAAAAGAATTTAGGACAAGGGTAGCTGTTGCGATTGTGGTAGGAACTACTGTTTCAGCAATATTATTAGGTGGCATATTAAATCATGTAATTTTATTTATTCAATCAATATTTTAATTACTTAGAATATTACAATTAGTTGCAAGGGGATTTATCATACTTGGAAATGTTCTGTTATAGCAAACATTAAGAAATTCTTAATATTTTTTTAAGAATTATTAATGAAAGGTTATTGACTTAAATTTAACAAAGAGTTAAAATATATTTTAGAGTGTTTTTATTATGTATAAAGGGAGAAAAAATTTTGTGGATTACTAAATTTACACAGAGAGTGGAAAATTGTGCTACTAAAAGCAAGCTGCTGTATAATACTATATCCTTGTATTATCGCTTTTTAGTCAAAAGAGAGGTTGAGCTTGCTGATATTAAGGCGACGGACAATGTGCTTTGCATAGGNGGNGGANTATGTCCTTATACTGCAATTCTTCTTCATAAATATACTGGTGCAAAGGTCACTGTGATTGACAATGATGCATCTTGTGTTAGAAAATCAAAGAGATTTTTAAGACGAATGAAGATTGAAAACGTACATATAAAGTTATGCGATGGTAAGTGCGTTTGTTGTAATAATTATTCAATAATACATATTGCTATGCAAATATCACCTAAAGAGCTTGTTGTTGATGAAGTTATCAAAGGTGCTAAAAATGGAACGAAAATTTTAATAAGACGTCCCAAAAATATGGTAAAGGAATTGTACTGCAGTGATAATAGCTGTGAATATTGCTGTGATTTTGTAAAGCATAGTATTTTTTCAAATGTTGATAATACAGGTATGTGCGTAGTGAATAAAAAATCTGCAGGCGAGTTGGTTAGTGCTGTATAATGAGTGAAAAAGAAAAAAGCGTCGTTATTGAGAATGGTGAAAAGAAAGCAAAGCATTTTCGCTTTAATTGGAAAACAGCAGTTTCTATTATAGCATTAGCTGTTATAGTATATATTATTTCAAAGACTGATTTTTCAACTATAATAGTACAGATGAAGCTTTTGCCCGTACATATAATATCAATTTTAATTTTACTGCAAATAATTACTCAGCTAGCTTTAAATTATCAGTGGTACAGAATTCGCAAGGTTCTAGGGCTTAAAGCGTCTTTTTTCAGACTACTTGCTATAAATGCGTATGGAATGGTTGCTGATGCTGTTACACCGGGNGAAAAGGTTGGCGGAGAGGTTGCTAGAGTAGTGCAAATGAATAGTATGCTAGGNTATGATACAAAGCAATCTACATCTATTGTTACTATACAAAAGTCGCTTAGCCTTACTGCCTTGGTTGTTTTAAACGGTGTGGCAGTAGCTACATTATCATCTCATATTGATTTTTTAAAGCCGGTTTTTACAAGAATAATTTTATACCTTATCCTTGGTGCTTTAACTGTTTTCTTTATTTTTATGCTGTTTTTTACAGACCGATTAAATGTTTGGGTACAAAATAGGAAATCTAAAAATAAAGTTATGCTTTGGTTTAAAAACTGGATGAATAGATTTGCTGAAGATACTAAGGCGATTAGTGTAAGAAAAAGCGAATGGGCAATACAATTATTACTATCCTTTGTCATTTGGATACTATTCCCTGTTAAGCTGATTATCCTAGTATCACAATATGGCAAGGTAGGTGTTTTTGTGTTGCTTGCAGCTACCTTTGTTTCATATTTTGCAGCGATGATTCCACTTTTGCCGGGAGGATTAGGAACATTTGAAAGTGCTATGAGTGGAATTTTAATAGTATATGGGCTTACAATGCAGGAGGCTGTCGCTGTAAGCTTGATATTTAGATTTGTTACATTTTGGTTTGTTGTGCTGTTTAGTCTTTGTGTTATTGCAGCGTGGAAAATTAGTCAATATATAAAAAGGAAGAGAAAATGATTACTCAAAAAATAAATAGAATAGTAAAGCACATACCTAATTGTATTACAGGTCTTAATATGATGCTAGGACTTAGTGTATTGTTTGTTAATATTAGTCAAATCGGTAAAAATTATCTTTTTACCTCATGTATCATGATACTTATTGCCGTGCTTTTAGATTCTATTGATGGAAAGGTGGCAAGGCGGCTTAATGCAGTTTCATCTTTAGGAAAGCAATTGGATTCATTTGCTGATTTTGTTTCATTTGGGATAGCTCCTGTTGCCATTTTACTTACGCATGAGCATTTTCGGAAAATGGGATTGGTAGTATATGTTAGTGTAGCTTTATATGCTATTGCGGGTGCTTTTAGGCTTGCTAGGTATAATATTGGTGATTATAAAGATTTTTTTGAGGTACTGCCTATCACTGCAGCAGGTTGCATTTTAATATGTCTTGATATTATTTTACATTTTACTAGATTGGCTGAAAATGATATTGTTGTTTTTATCATGACCGTTGTTGTTTTAATACTTGCTGTTATGATGATAAGCAAGATTAAGGTTTATCGATTTGGAGAAAGAAAAAAAGAAAAAGTAAAGGCTTGAAATATATTTTTTTAAACTTTGTCCTCCGACTTTTGCAGGTTGGGGGCTTAATTATGATTTTTTTATAGATTTTTTGTTGTGTAAATATTAATTTTGTATCAATTTAATTACAAAAGTATTTTTCATTTGACTAAACAGCTGAAAAATGTTAATATATATTATAGAATGTATATTGAATTATTTGGAAGTTTAAAGGTGCTTGAATGTTCGCAAAATTTTTAAAAAAGAAAAATGATAATAAGGGTATAACTGGAAAAGAGCTTATTAAGTTGCACAATACACCGATTAAATACGCCTCAAAACGTAATGACGAAACCTATAAGGAAGAGATACTTGGAAGAGAGGGTACAATAAATGTTATTGATAATGAGATATTTGTTGTATGCTCGGGAAAATATATCTTTAAATCTGATATTTATGAGGCTTATGCCTCAAGCTTGATGAGTGGTAACGGCTACGTTCTTCGCCGTATGGGAAAGGATAATAAAAAGACGGAGGTCACCGTCTTTTTGGCTGAGTATTTAGGCTGAATTTGGGGTGTCTCATAGTGACTTTCAACTGGTTAGGTCCTCTATTAGCTCTCTTAGTGCATCACTTCCTTGCACCTCTATTCCTTTTTCTAAGGATGCAATATCTTCTTGTGGCAAGACAGTTGTCATTGTGTCTAAGACAACAAAAGGCTTTGCTTCATTTTTTAAAAATATTGCGACTTTTCCCTCATAATCCTTTACTACGAAAACAGTTGAGCTATCTTTTTTAATATCTCCAAGTGAAAAAGCTTTTATAGTATTTGTGCTGTTTTGAATGAATAAGAATGTCAGCACAGCTGTTATTATTGCAAATACAATTGATATTAATAAATAATTTTTCTTTTTTATATAAAACATAATTTCCTCCTCATATAGTCTTTATAACAGTATCAGCATTTGATAAAAAAATATACATAAAAATTACTCTTTCAAAGAAAGGGACGACAGTATGGCACAATCTTTTAATAATTTTTCTAAAAAGGCAAAGGGCATGATGAAAAAGAAATATGTGAAAATAAAGCCTGAAAAGCCTCAAAAGGAAAACAAACCCAGCAGTAATACGAAATCAAAAAGCAAATCTAATGCAAAAAAGGCTATGTCAATTATTGGCACGTCTTTAGTTGTTATGTTTTTGATTATAATTGTTACAACAGCTATTGTAGGTACTGTTGTAGCAACTTATATTTTACAATATTCAAATGAGAATTATGGCGATGTTAATTTAAAGCAGATTGATGTTGAGCTTTCCACCTTTGTTTATGCAAGGGATGAGGAAGATAATCTGGTTGAGCTTAAAAAATTATCTAATAATGAAACAAGAATATGGGTAGATATTAGTGAAATGCCTAAGCACTTGCTTGAGGCGCTTGTAGCTACTGAGGACAAGCGTTTTTATGACCATGAGGGTGTGGATTGGTATAGGATTGTGGGTGTTGCACTTTCGAGAAGTGGGCAGGGTGGCTCTACTATAACTATGCAGCTTGTACGTGATATTACTAATGATAAGGAGATAAGCGAAGAAAGAAAGCTTAGGGAAATTTTCCGTTCATTGTCACTGGAGGAGCAGTATAGTAAGGATGATATTATCGAAGCATATTTAAATAGGATATGGTTCGGTGGGGGTACTATTTATGGTATAGGTGCAGCTGCGGATTATTATTTTGATAAGCAGGTGAGTGAGCTGACTATTGCTGAATCGGCTATGCTGACAGGGCTTATTAGAAATCCTTCAAAATACAGCCCTTATGTCGATTTGGGTGAATCAAAAAGACGTCAGCTTTATGCCCTTTCTAATATGTATGATCAAGGCTTTATCAGCACTGAAGAATTTTATGATGCGCAGAATGAACAATTGAAGTTTAAATACCCTGTTGAGGGAGATGCTTATGGCTATTTTGATGAGCGTTATTATGCTGATGATGAAGATGATGCTACCACACCGTCAGAAGATATTCCTTATGAGGCATATAAATTCACTGATTATAAGGTGACGACTGATTGGTATATGGATGCTGCAATAGAAAGTGTTATCCGTGATTTGATGGATAAAAGGGGTGTTTCATACCAAACAGCGAGAGAAGAGCTTTATTCTGGGGGATACTCTATTGAATTAAATGTTGATTTAGATATTCAGGCAAAGCTGAATGAGTTTTTTACAAATCCGTCAAATGTTCTTTCTAGCTATGATAAAAAGGCACAGCCTGAGGACTTGCTGCAAACCGCCTTTGTTGTTATGGATTATATGGGAAATGTAAAGGCTGTTATTGGTGGTTTAGGCGAAAAGCAGGGTAATTCAGTGCTTAATCGTGCTACACAGAGCTATCGTGCAATTGGTTCGACAATCAAGCCTATTTCAGTCTATGCACCTGCTGTTAATATGAATAAGCTTTATTATTCTGAGCTAATAGAAGATGCTAAGATAGAAGTACCCGTTGACCCTAATGACCCAGATGGTGAAAAAATGATGTGGCCTAGTAACTATGGAAACTGGGGTGCTGATGGGAAAAAATATACTTCTTGGCAGGCTGTTCAGCAGTCAATAAATACTATTGCTGTACGAATTATGGAGTACAAGGTCACTCCAAAGGTAGCGTACGAATATTTATCGCAAAGATTAGGATTTTCCGATTTAGACCCTGTAAATGATATTGCATTATCTCCTATGTCTTTAGGTGCTTTGACAAAGGGTGCAAAGCTGCATGAGCTTGTAGCTGCTTATCAGATATTTGGAAATGGCGGTATCTATTATGAGCCATATTTATATTCAAAGGTAACAGATTCTAAGGGCAATGTTGTATTAAGTCAAAATATTGTAGGTATTAGTGCGATTGACCCTGATTCGGCATGGATTGTAAATAGAATGATGTATCATGTTGTAAATGGTAATTATGGTACGGGACGAAATGCAAAGCTAGGAAATGTTGAGGTTATAGGTAAAACAGGTACGGCAAATGATATGAGTACTCTTTTGTTTATGGGGCAAACTCCTGAATATGTTGCAGGTATCTGGATAGGATATGATGATAGTGAAAAGGAAGTAAAGAGCGGATTTAAAACATTGGCAACTGTATGGAAGAATGCTATGAGCACATTTGTAGATACAAGCCAAAAATCAAAGTTTACTGCTGATACAACTGTTCAGGTTTTGCAATATTGTACTGAAACAGGACTTATAGCATCTGAAACCTGTCCTCATACAGCGACGGGATATTATAAGCAGGGGGATATTCCANCTTTCTGTACAAAAGATCATTAATTAATATTATTTACGTTGGTATGAAGTTTTGTCTATGGCAGTGTAAATAAGTTATGTTTTAGGCAATTAAATTAAAAAGATTTTTTATTTATTTTAAGCTAAATTACTGCACGAGTTTTTGTGCAGTAATTTATAATATGTGAAAAATATAAACGTAAAGGATATTTATGAAGTTAAATTATGTAGCACCATGCCATTTCGGATTAGAGAGTGTTTTGAAATATGAGGTAAGTAAAATAGGTGGAGATGATATTAAAGTCAGTGATGGAAAGGTAGCTTTTTCAGGTGACTTAAATATATTAGCAAGAGCAAATTTATGCCTGCGTACAGCTGAAAGAGTAGGTATACTTTTAGCTGCTTTTAAGGCATATACTTTTGATCAGCTGTTTGATAATGTGTATAATATTCCTTTTGAAGAATTTGTAGGAAAGTACGACAGGTTTCCTAACAAAGGGTATTCAATAAACTCTACATTGCGCAGTGTTCCTGCTATTCAATCAATTATAAAAAAAGCTATGGCTAAAAGGCTTGGCGAAAAATATAAGCATAATTTGCTGGAGGAAACAGAGAGCCTTTGCCAGNTTCAATTTTCTATTATAAAAGATGAGGTTAGTATAATTCTNGATACAAGTGGTGATGGCTTGCATAAAAGAGGATATAGAAGAAAATCAGGTGGTGCGCCTTTAAAGGAAACTTTGGCGGCAGGAATAATAGATATAGCCAGAGTTCGTGAGAATGATGTTATTTGCGACCCGTTCTGCGGTTCGGGAACGATATTGATAGAGGCGGCATACAAGGCTATGAATATTGCACCGGGGCTGAGCAGGAGATTTTCAGCACAATTTCACAGCTATTTCCCAAAAGAAATATGGAGGGAAGAAAAGGCAAAGGCACTTTCTGAAATAAGAAGGGATTGTGATTTTCAAGCGTATGGATATGATATTGAACAGGACATGATTGATTTATCAATTTTAAATTCTAGAAAAGCTGGTGTGATTAAGCGTATTTTCTTTGAAGAACGCAGTATTGATGAATTTTCATATATAGAGCAGCCAATGAAAATAATTGCAAATCCACCTTATGGCGAGAGATTGCTTGATATTAATCAAGCGCATGAGGTGTATAGAGTTATGGGGGAAAGACTCTTTCCACGAGGAGAAAATTCAGTATTTATTATTGCACCTGATAATGATTTTGAAGCTATATTTTCACATAAAGCAAATAAAAACAGAAAGCTCTATAATGGAATGATACCTTGTCGATTGTATTCCTACTTTGGAAATTGATTTTGAGGTGATTTATGACTGAACTTTTACTCAAAAAATTTACCCGTAAAAATGATAGGAACTCAATAATATTTTTGTCGGGTATAATGGGTATAATTTTTAACTTAATTTTATTTATAATAAAAATAATTGCCGGCGCGGTGATGGGAAGCGTTGCTGTTATCTCAGATGCTATCAATAGCTTTTCTGATATTGGCTCGTCAGCAGTAACCGTAATCAGCTCGAAAGCTAGCTCTGTAAAGCCGGATAAAGACCATCCCTTTGGTCATGGTAGAATGGAGTATGTTTTAACTCTGCTTGTTTCAGCAATTATATTTGTAGCCGGTATAGAGCTGCTAAAGGAATCTGTAAAAAAGATTTTTAATCATGAAGAAATAAGCTTTAGCTGGGTAATTATAGCTTTGCTCATTTTATCAATACTTATTAAGCTGTATATGTTCAGCTTTACAAAAGTCTTTGCTGAAAAATCAGCTTCAGACTTACTTTTGTCAGTAGCTAAGGATTATTTATCAGATCTAATTTCAACAGGTGCGGTGATAATTTCAGCATTGTTGTATAATTTTTTTAAATTGAATATAGATGGTTGGATAGGTGCATTTGTTTCTGTGCTTGTAATAATAACGGGGGTAAAATCACTACTAGGAGGAGTAAAAAAATTATTGGGCAGTGTCCCTCCGGAAGAAGTGTATCAGCAGGTAAAAAGTATTATTCTCGAAAGCACACTTATACAGGGTGTTCATGATATTGTTTTGCATGATTATGGGCCGGATAAGTTTATAGGCACAGCTCACGCTGAGGTTTTCAGTAATTCTGATATTGTTGAGGTGCATGAGGAGCTTGATAGTATTGAAAGGAAAATATTTTCACAGCTAGGTATTTCAATGGTGATGCACGTAGACCCAGTTGTATGTGATGATGAGGAAACTATATATGCAAAGAATGTTTTAGATGATATTTTAAAAGACTTTACAGGCTTGTCTTATCATGATTTTAGAATAAAAAGCTGTTCGACAAATAATGAGCTAGCCTTAGTTTTTGATTTGGTTGTTCCTTATAAAATGACGGAGATTGAGCAGAAAAATACGACGGATGAAATAATCCGTCGTTTAAAACAAGTAAATGAAAATTATAACCCGATAATAGATGTAGATATGGAATAGTTACATTAAATCCTTGTTGTATATTGCACGTTCGCCACCAATGTACTTAGCACGTGTCCTTGCTGAATTTACAATAGCAGCTCCAATTGTTTTTTGCTCAAGTCTTAATGGTACGGCAACTGCTTTCAAGTTCATACCAATCATAACAAGGCCTATATCTATGCCGAAATCAGCTCTAATGTTTTCAACAAGCACAGGACTTTCGATTTTTTGATAAGCATATGCAGCAAATGNACCTCCTGCATGAGGCTTTGGTATGGCATTAACCTCATCAAGCATATACTTTTCAGCAATATCCTTGCTAGTGACGATACAGCGGTTTAAATGCTCACAGCATTGTACCGCAAGCTTTATTCCCAGTGGATTAGTATGTGCTGAAATTGTATCAAAAATAACCCTTGCAATTTCATCATTAGAGGCAGAGCCAAGGTTTTTACCTTGCACCTCACTAGTTGAGCAGCCTATTAACAGTATCTCTCCTTTTTTAGGAGAGTATTTTTGTACAATCTCCCTAATAATACGTTGAGTATCATTTTCTATGGTTTCTTTTTTTATTGAAATTTCACTCATATTTACCTCCATGAATTTAGCTAATACAATATTTATATTATATACCTATTCATATAAAAATTCAATACAAAGTTAAATTAAGAGTTTTTATATGGACAAAGGGTGTTTTTTGTGATAAAATATATAGGAAAGTACTGGCTTTTTTAAAGCATTATAATAATAAAAAAGAGGTTTTAAAATGGAAAATACAAAAAAAATCGCAGTAATTAAGGGTGATGGAATAGGCCCTGAAATCACAGAACAGGCTATTCGGGTGCTTGATAAGGTGGCGGAAAAGTATGGGCATAGCTTTACTTATACTAGAGTGATGATGGGTGGAGAATCCATCGATGCCTTTGGTGTGCCTTTAACTGATGAGGCTGTTGCTATTGCAAAATCCTGTGACGCTGTCTTGCTTGGTGCTGTTGGAGGGGCAGCAGATTGTGAGTGGAATAAGCTTCCCGGACATTTACGCCCTGAAGCAGGATTGCTTAAAATAAGAAAAGAGCTGGGCGTATTTGCAAATTTAAGACCCGCAGTTTTATATAAGGAATTAAAAAATGCTTGTCCGTTACGTGTTGATATTGTAGGCGATGGCTTTGATTTGCTTATAGTCAGAGAGCTTACGGGAGGACTTTATTTTGGTGAAAGACATTCCTATGAAGAAAATGGACTAAGAAAGGCAACTGATACTTGTTCATATGATGAAAATGAAGTAAGAAGAATTGCGATAAAGGCATTTGAGGCAGCAAGAAAAAGGAGCAAAAGGCTTTGCAGTGTAGATAAAGCTAATGTGCTGGATACCTCAAGGCTATGGAGAAAGGTTGTTATTGAAGTATCAAAGGATTACCCCGATATTGAGCTTTCTCATATGCTTGTGGACAATTGTGCTATGCAGCTTGTTCGTGATCCAAAACAATTTGACGTTGTTTTAACTGAAAATATGTTTGGCGATATACTTTCCGATGAGGCTAGTATGGTAGCAGGCTCAATCGGATTACTTTCTAGTGCAAGCCTAGGCGAGGGAAAGCTTGGACTTTATGAGCCTAGTCATGGCTCTGCACCCGATATTGCAGGAAAGGATTTAGCAAATCCTTTAGCAACGATTATTTCAGCAGGAATGTTGCTAAGATATTCCTTTGATATGGAAAAAGAGGCAGATGCAGTTGACAACGCAGTAAAATCAGTGCTTGCAAATGGGTATAGGACAAGTGATATTTATACAGGAATAGAAGGTACTAAAAAAGTTTCNTGCTCCCAAATGGGTGATAAGGTGATTGATTTTTTGAGGTAAAATAATGATTGAAACAAAAAGGCTTATTTTAAGAAATATAGAAAAAGATGATTTTTCAGCGATACAATCCTATACATCTGATATTGAAAATGTAAAGTATATGTCATTTGGGCCTAATGATGAGAGCAAAACGAGAAATTTTATAAATGAATGTTTAGAGCATTCTAAAAAAGAGCCTAGAATACACTATGATTTTGCTATTATATTAAAAGATAGTGGTATGGGTAAAATGATAGGTTCATGTGGAATTTATCTTGATGAAGGGCTGTATCAAGGCTTTTTAGGATGGATTTTGCATAAGGATTATTGGAAAAAAGGATATATGCCTGAGGTTGGTCATGCTTTGCTTGAGCTTGGCTTTGACAAGCTTAATCTTCACAGGATTTACGCATATTGTAATGATGATAACTATGGTTCTTATCGTGTTATGGAGAAAATAGGTATGCGTAGAGAGGGACATTTTATAAAAAATCAAAAAGGAAGAGAAAAAATTGATCCGCCTTGGATAAGTACTTTTCAATACGCAATACTAAAGGAAGAATGGGAAAACTTAGATAAAGGTTAATAAATATGATTAATAAAAGCAGCTTTGATATAAAACAAGCGTTGATGAGTATTTCATCAGCCTTTGGTGTATCGGGATATGAAAATTCTGTGCATGAAAGGGTAATTTTCCACTTAGAGAAATACGCAAAAGAAATAAAAATCGATAAAANGCAGAATTTAATAGCTTATGTAAATGAGCAAAAAGCAGATAGAAAAACTATTTTAATAGATGCCCATTTAGACCAGATTGGATTTGTGATAACTTATATTGACGATAATGGGTTTATAAAGCTTGGTGAGCTTGGACGTTCTGATACTAGGCTTTTTNCGGCACAATCTGTAACTATATATGGGAAAGAGCAGCTNAAGGGTGTGATTGCCTCTTTGCCTCCACATGTAAAAANTGACAGCAAAAAGACTCCTAAACTAGATGAAATCTATATTGATACAGGACTTTCTAAANCTGAGCTTGAAAAAAAGGTTAAGCTAGGCGATGCTGTTCTTATAGACAGTACTCCTGTTGAAATGCTTAATGATAGATTTTATGGCAGAGCTTTTGATAATCGTTGTGGAGTTGTGTCAGTATTATATGCACTTTCTCTGCTTTGTAAAAAGCAGCTTAATTGTAATCTTGTAGTTCAGTTTTCTTCACAAGAGGAAGTTGGCACAAGGGGAGCTATGACGGGTACTTTTAAAATAAATCCAGATGAAGCGATTGTTGTCGATGTTTCCTTTGGGAAAACGCCGGAGCTGTCGCTAGAACATACTGCTGAACTTGGCTCGGGTGTTATGATAGGTTTTTCGTCAGTTTTATCAAAAAGATTATCAAAGGATTTTGTAAAGCTTGCAGCTGATGAAAACATTCCTTATACTATTGAAGTAATGGCAAGCAGCACAGGTACAAATGCAGATCCTATTTCTCAGACAAATGCAGGGGTAGAGGCAGTGACACTTTCAATTCCATTGAGATATATGCATACACCGGTTGAAGTAATTGATATTAGTGATGTAAAAAACACGGGTGAATTGATTGCAAAATATATCGGGAGGTATGCTTAAATGAATGATAAAGCTAATATTATTGATGAGATAAAAACACTTTCCTTGATAAATGGTACTTCAGGTGATGAAAAGGAGGTTATAAGCTATATTTGCAGTCAGCTTGATAATATAGATAGTGTCAATTATAGTGTTGACAAGCTAGGCAATATTATTGGTTTTAAAAAAGGCAATAAAAAGCCTAAAAATAAAGTCATGCTTGCCGCACATATGGATGAAGTAGGCTTTATTACAACTTTTATTACCGATGATGGCTTTATAAAATTTGCACCCGTAGGTGGTATTGATGTTAAAGCGGCAATCGGAAAGCCCGTTGTTTTTCAAAATGGAACAAATGGTGTGATTGGATTAAAGGCAATACACTTGCAAAAGCAAGAGGAAAGAGATAATTTGCCTAAGTTTGAGGATTTATATGTTGATATCGGAGCAAGGGATAAAAGCGATGCACAGAATTTTATAAGCCTTGGTGATAATTTTTATTTTAAAAGTGAGTTCTTTGAATATGGTGATGNTTTNATAAAGGGCAAGGCACTTGATGACAGAGTAGGCTGTGCGATATTGCTGAAAATATTAAGAGAAGAGGCTGAAAATGAATTGCACTTTGCCTTTACTGTACAGGAGGAGGTTGGATTAAGAGGTGCAAAAACAGCAGCTTTTCAGATCAAACCTGATTTTGCAATAGTACTGGAAACTACAACTGCCTGTGATATTTCTGGAGTCAGTGGTGAAAAACAAGTTTGCAAGTTGAAAAATGGTGTGGTAATTAGTCATATGGATATGAGGACTATATATGACAAGGAGCTTTATGTCCTAGCAAATAATACTGCAAAGTCACTGGATATAAAGGCTCAAACTAAAACTATGGTAGCAGGTGGAAATGATAGTGGAGCGATACATTTATCAGGGGAGGGTGTTCGGACATTGGCTCTTTCTCTCCCGACTAGGTATTTACATTCACCCGCTTGTGTTATCAATAAATCCGATTTATTTGATACAATTGCTTTAGCTAAGGAAATGTCGAAAATACTAATTAATTATTAAAGGTGAATATGGAGTTTTTTAATTTTGATAAAAGGCTTTTAAAAAATGCTGAAATTGCTGAAAATATGTGTAAGGACGCTTTTGCGAGAATAGATGAGATTACCGATTATAATATGCAAAAGGTTTTAAATGCTTTTATAGAATGTAGAGTAAGTGATTCGCATTTTAAGGGTACGACGGGTTATGGCTATTCTGATATGGGCAGAGATAAGCTGGAGGAGGTTTTTGCAAAGAGCTTTGGAGGTGAAGATGCACTTGTCCGTCATTCCTTTGCAAGTGGAACGCATACAATTGCTACTGTGCTTTATGGTATTCTTCGCCCAAATGATAAGGCGGTGTGTGTTACTGGAACACCATATGATACTTTGCATGAAGTTGTGTGGGGTAAGGGAAAAGGCTCTTTAGAAGATTTTGGTATTGATTTTTCAGTTGTTGACTTAGATAATGATGGNAANATAGATATAACNAATGCTGAAAAAGCAGTTTTTGATAAAAATGTAAAGATGATTTATTTTCAGCGTTCAAGGGGTTATAGCTTAAGACCCTCATTCAGTGTTGAGTATTTAGCAGAGGTAATTGAGCTTTTGAAAAAAGCAAATCCTGATGCTTGCATTGTTGTGGATAATTGCTATGGTGAATTTTGTGAAAGACTTGAGCCCGTTCAAGCAGGAGCTGATATTATTGTTGGAAGCTTAATTAAAAATCCCGGCGGAGGAATTGCAAAAAATGGCGGCTACATAGTAGGCAGAGCAGATTTAATAGAACAATGCGCATACAGGCTTACCACTCCAAGTACAGGAAAAGAGGTAGGTGCATCATTAAATGAGCTAAGAGAAATGTTTTTAGGGTTATTTAATGCACCAATGGCTGTTTGTGGTGCGTTAAAGACGGCGGTATTTGCTTCAGCGCTTTTTGAATCATTCGGCTACAAGGCATATCCTAGATATAATGAAAGCAGAGCTGATATTATAAATGCTATTGAGCTAGGCGGAGAAAAGGAACTAATTGCCTTTTGCCGTGGGATACAAGCAGGCTCACCAATTGATAGCTTTGCATATCCCGAGCCATGGGAAATGCCGGGGTATGATAGCAAGGTTATTATGGCGGCGGGTGCTTTTACTATGGGCGCATCTATTGAATTATCGGCAGATGCTCCTTTAAGAGAACCTTTTGCAGTATGGCTTCAGGGCGGATTAAATTATCCTTCGGGTAAGGTAGGAATACTAAAAGCAGCACAGACAATGAGTGATGAAGGTCTGCTAAAGCTGGACTAAAGTGATTAAACCGATAGGGAGGTTATTATGATAAAAAGCATGACGGGATTTGGCAGAGAGCATATTTTAGTAGATGGAAGGGAAATCATAGCTGAAATACGTTCAGTTAATCATAGATATTATGAATTTAATGCACGTTTGCCACGACAGTATATGTATTTGGAGGAAAGGCTTAAGAGCCTTGTTCATCAAAAAATTTCACGTGGTAAGGTGGAAATAAGCATTTCTATTTATAATGTCGAAGGTAAGGAAATGGATATTTCTATCAATCCTATGGTTGTAAAAGGCTATATTTCTGCCTTGCGTGGAATGTGTGATGAATATAATATCTTGGATAATTTAAAGTTGTCGCATATACTTTCAATTCCAGATGCATTTAATATAGTTAAACCTGAAGCTGATGAAGAAGAAATATGGTCTGTTGTTAAAACAGCTGCCGAAGGTGCTGTTGAAAAATTTGTATTAATGCGTGAGGCAGAAGGTGAAAAGCTTTACCAAGATGTTTTGAGCAGGCTTGATTTTATCGAACAAAAGGTGAATGAAATAGAAAAACTTGCACCAATAACAGTTGAGGAATATAGAAAAAAGCTCACTGAAAGATTGAACGAGGTGCTTGAAAGTAAAGGGATTGATGAAAACAGAATCCTTTTAGAGGCGGCGATTTTCGCTGAAAAAACAGCTATTGACGAGGAAACAATAAGACTAAAAAGTCATATAAATCAATATAGACAAATGCTAAATTCCAGTGATGCTGTGGGAAGAAAGCTTGATTTTTTAACACAGGAAATGAATAGGGAAGTAAATACAATCGGTTCTAAATGTCAAAATATAAATGTTACAAAGCTTGTGGTAGACTTGAAGAGTGAGATAGAAAAAGTACGTGAGCAAATTCAAAATATAGAATAATTATAAAAGCCTTATTTGTAGCCGAGCAGTTTATCAGCATTGCTTGCAGACTTTGCTAGGCAAAAGGTGCTGAATATTATTAAAAAATATATTAAGCAAATTATAAAAGCAGACATATATTACCCCATATACGGAATTTCGATTTAAAAACTTTAGATTTAGCCTTTTGTACTGATTTTTAGTATTAATATAAACTTTCAGCTTTTAAAAAACGTACTATTATTGTATGCGAAAAAATTATATTTGCTACTTTTATAAATTAATATAAAAAAAGAGGGATAACCCCCTCTTTTTAATTTGCTTTAATTTCATGCTCTTTTTCATCTAATGGAATTTCGCTGATGATTTTGCCGTTTTCACTCATGCCCTTAGGGAAGTTTCTGGAAGCATGTATTTTTATCTTAGTGTCTCTTATATTGAGAGAAACCTTGTATTCGTTCCACTCATTAGGAAAATTAGGCTTTATTTTAACGCAGTTATTTTTAATGCAAATTCCTAATAATGATTCTAANATACATTTATAATACCATGAGGCGGCACCCGTATATATGCTCCAGCCTCCTCTNCCNATGGCTTTGGGATTAGAATATACATCTGCACTGATATAATAAGGCTCGTTTTTGTATATTTCTCCTTTATTGTTTTTATACTTCATGGCAGGATTTAAAAGCTTTATTAGATTATAACCCTGCTCTATATCACCCAAGTTAAGCACAGCCATAGAATACCATACTGCAGCGTGGGTATATTGTCCTCCATTTTCACGTAGTCCTATGGGGTAGCTTGCTACATATCCGGGACGCTGTCTGCCGCTTCCTGAGAAAGGAGGTGAAAATAGCTTTATCACTCCATTTTCCCAGTCAATAAGCCTGCTTGCTGCACTTTTTATAGCTTGGGCTTTTCTTTCTTTATTAGGCAAATCAGCAAGTACTGCAAATGCCTGAGGCAGTATGTCAATCTGACATTCCTCACTTTCGTTGCTTCCCATTTTCTCACCATTGTCATAAAATGCTCTGATATAATGGTCATTATCCCAGCAATATTTATCAATAGCATACTTTAGCTGATTTATTTTAGGGTTAAAGGTATTAATAAATTCTATATCATCACGCTCTGATGCCAGAGAAAGATATTTTTCTAAAACCATTATCATAAATTGTGACAGCCATACACTTTCGCCCTTGCCCTTTATACCCACATTGTTATAGCCATCGTTCCAATCACCGCAGCCTATTAAAATAAGTCCATGGATACCTGTTTTATATCCTTTTTCAATTGCACGCTTACCATGTTCATAAACATCAGCTGTGCTTTCACTTTCAAAAACCTCCTGATAAAGCTCATGCGCATTGCCTAAAGGTTCGCCTTTTATAAAATTTACAGGAATATCTAAAATGTCATTATCATTAGTTTTTTCAATATAATCAGAAATAGTATATGGCAGCCATAATAAATCATCTGAATATTTAGTACGTACACCTTTTTTGCAGCTTGGCAGAACGTGCCACCAGTGTAGCACATCACCCTCTTCAAACTGTGCATTGCAGGCTCGTAGGATTTGCTTTTTAGATTCGCTAGGCATGAAATAATTGGCACTTAGAGCATCTTGCAGCTGATCACGAAAACCAAATGCACCTCCATTTTGATAAAAGCCTGTTCTAGCCCACATCCTTCCCCCAAGTGACTGCCAAGGAAGAAAATTGTTAAAAATCTTATCAAGAACTTTATCAGGCGTGCTGATTTTTATCTGATTTTCATACTTTATTCCTGAAATAGGCTTTGCATTAATTATTTCTTCCCGAATACTTTGAATATCGCTATTTGATGAATATGATAAAATATATCTAAACTTTATTGGATGCTTTGGCGGGAGTATTCTTTTAATTATCACACTTGCACAAGGATTGTCCGAGGGACAAATATTTGAGTTTTCCCACTTTCCTTGCCAGAAATCTGCTTTTCTTACTACATAGCTTTTTTCTACACCTATTCCTTGAGAAGCACCTAATATTCCCATCATTCCATCAAAATATAAATTATTATTATTTTTTATAAGCAGCAGATTTTTATCAAGAAAAGGTACACAGCCATATGATTTTTCCCTATCAACACCTAAAACAGGCTCTGTATAATAAGCCATAGACACCTCCTTATCTGTTTCGCTAATGTTTTCAAGTGTTATATCAATTACTTTGATACACCCTTTTTCAGCAATAGAAATATCTGTGGTGCTTAAAATATCGTGAGAAAAAGATTTATAGCTAGCACGATTAGCACCAAATTCAGCTCTGCCTCCATTTATTATATCAATATACTTGCTATCAGTTTTTAGAATTAGCATCTCACCATCATTATCCGTCATAATGTCATTAAACCACGGTGTGAGCTTGTTTTCACGGGAGCTTAGTGCCCAAGAAAAACCAAGTGAGCTATCTGATAAAAGAGTACCGAACACATCGTTTGACAAAATATTACACCATGGATTAGGCGGTTTTTTTGTAATAGCAAAGTCATGTTCAGTAAAATATCCATAGGAAAGATTTATTCCATTTATATTATCATTAGTGCTTTGGCTTTTTTCTAGTGTAAAAGGCTTGTACTCTTCTACTTCGATTTTTTTATCACTGCTATCAATATACATTACGCTATTTGCAATAATCAGAGTAATTTTATCATTGTCCAACTTATTTTTATCAAAAAGGAAAATTCCCTTAGCACGTGAAAGCATATCTTCAAGCCCTTCATTTTTAATATATACTTCAGTGCTTTTAATAATAGCTTCATCAGAAGAAAGTATAATAAGGTCAAAATTTATTCCGCACAGTCTTAGGCTATGCTGTGCTTTTATATAGTCCNTAATTTTATTTTCTTTGCTGTCAGCATCNAGTATAACAATGGGAAAATCCCCTGATATACCCAAGCTCCATAAGGAAGAAGTATTCAGCTTATTATCCTTTATAGCATTAATAATCTTTGTGCTTGTTATTTTTCCTAAAATAATATTGCTAAGCATGGATATAGCAAGTCTGCCCTCTAGACTTTCCCGTGCTATGGGGGAATTAATGCCATAATGCTCAATATCAAAGGCATTTTCCCTTATTTTTTTAACAGCACTTAATAGCTCGCCCTCACTTAACGCAAAGGCTGAAAACATTATTGCATTAAACTGCTTGTCAGGCTCTATCGGCATTTCAGCACGTATTAAAAGACATGGGTCTGGTACATTTTGACTGAAATTTTCCGTATCCTGTCTTACTCCTAGATGGATAAAGGAGGAGATTCCTTCGTTTCTGATTAATGCTTTTTCACGTGATAGTGTGTAAGATAGCTCAATTTGATTGACAAAGCCAACAGCCATAAAGAGCTTTCTGCTGGAATGACGGTCCTTTCTGCTTATGATAAATATTTTATTGTCCTCATCATACCTAATTTTTAGAAAAAGCTTCATAAAAGCAGGGTGTGCATCATAATCCCTTTGTAAAGCTAATACAGGCTCAAAATAAGCGTTGAGGATTAAATTTCGTCTGAATCCTGACATATTTTTTACAGCGAAATTTCTTATTTCACAAGCAATTGATGGATGGAGATTAATTTTCATTCCTGCTCTTAAATCATTTCCATTAGAAAAATATTCAACGCTATTTTCACTGAAAATCACACTTTGTTCAACGGCATAATGCTCTTTTATTGGTTGATTAGTAAATGGCAGGATTCTATCCCTCTCAGTAATAGCAAAAAAAGCACCTGTTTGACGTCTTAGTAAATCCTTTGTTTTATTGATAGTTAAGTTTCCTTGATATAGTCCATAGCAAATTCCATTGTCAGCATAAACACCCGTATATTCACCATTTGAAAGCAGAGTGAGCCTTGGGTTATCAAGATTGAAGTCTGAAAATTCATCGGTAGAGTTTTCAGTACGTGAAAGCTTTATAGGGGGTTGTTTTCCGTAAAAGTCCTCAAGCATAATTTCTCCTAGTATTACCTTTTGTTCTAATAGCTCGCTTGCTCTTTTCATTCTATTATCGGACATAAATCGCCTTTGATTTATTCCGTCAAGAATAGCATTTGCAATACTTATCATGCTCATGCCAATATGGTGTGACATATGGCTTTTTACTATACAGTATCCTTTATCATTAGCTCTTTGCGGTGTAAAGTCAACAGCCTCATAAAAGCCATAATCCCTATGGGAGGCACCGAGCTTTTCAAGACGGACAAGGTTATTTACTCCTGAAATTAAATCATAGGAAAGAATAAGAAATGATGAATAAGGTGATACTACCATTTCTTTATGCAAGTCACGTTTTAAGCCTAGATATTGTGTGCCATGTGCCTTGTANTGATAGTTTAGTTGACTGTCAAATGCGTAAAAGCCACTTTCTGAAAAGCCAAATGGTATTTTAAGCTGATTTGCACGATATTTCTGACAGTAAATTGCATATTTTAAAGCCTCATATCCCAGCGAACCTTGAGGGCATTTTAAGAATAATTCAGGCATAAAATATTCAAACATTGTTCCTGTCCATGAAATAGGCCCTGCATAATTTCCTAGCCTTGACATAGTGTGGCCAAGCTTTTTCCAATGGTTTTTAGGAACTTGTCCCATTGCTATTGCATAATAGCTTGTCATTCTTGCCTCTGACATTAATAAGTCATAATGATTGTTAGAAAACTGCCCAGCTTCTTCATCATATGCAATTGACAAAAGTCCCTTTGATTTATCATAAAAGGCAGAAAGGTCGGCTTGATTAATCAGTGTTTCTATTCTGCAAATTAGGTTTCTAATACGGGAATCCTCTTTTTCATATTCCCAAATTCCTTCTTTTAAAACTACCATTGAGCATAGGAAATTACCACTATCTACGCTGGAAACAATTCTGTTCAAAGTAGATTTTGTCCTTGTGTCATACCAGTTGAATAAATTTCCTTTCCATTTATCAAGTGTTTCAATCGTATTTATTAAATTGCTAAGTTTAAAATACATTTCTGCAGTATCTATTAGACCTAAGTCCCTTGCATTAAGCACGCTTACAGCATACATACCCATATTAGTAGGTGAGGTGCGATGAGCTATTGCAAAAACAGGAGCATATTGCACATTATCAGGTGGTAAAAAGTTTTCCGATGTTGTTACAAATGCTTTATAAAAGCTCCACATTTTATTTGCCTCATCTTTTAGTTGATCAAAAATTTCAGAAGGAACTGTTTTTGTCAATCCGGAATAAGGATTGTTGCAATAAATCATTACCGGCAATGCAGATAAAAAGAATATTCCTAGAACAATAAAAAAAGGCTTAAAGGATAGGATTAAAATAAAGCTTAATATTTCTGCTATTATAAATTCCTTAATGGTTGCTATTGGTGTTGAAATTGTATCTGTTTGTGCAGCTGTTGTCCATTGCAATAGATTTTTTTTAGAAATATACCTTCGCCATATACCTAGTGTCAATGATTTTAATGAAATCAAAGCTATTTTTGGCAGCAAAAGCAGGTTTAAAATACTTTGGATTATTAGTTGAGTGGCTTGGGGTTTTATTCCTGAATAGAATTTTCTTGAAAAGCCAAAAGCCCCCCATTTTAAAACGTTTGGTACAAAACTTGTGATAAAGGGAATAATTACTGATATTAGCGNAGTTAAACCTAAAATCCAGCCATTTTTTACAAAAGCACCTACCAAAATTNCAGCAAATTGAATAATAGGAGTTATACATCGACGAATATTATCCCATAGNTTAAACCTGTTTATAAAGCTNATATTATTTTTTTTGTTGGTGTAGGGCAGGTTTTGTACATCGCCTCTTATCCATCTTTCAAGACGCTTAAAATAGCCTGTTGTATTAAGAGGGAAATTATCCGAAAACTCTACGTCGCCGGCATATGCAGTTTTTAAATAAATTCCTTCAAGAATATCATGGGAAAGGACACGTTCCTCTTCGAAACGGTTTTTACAACATTCATTAAATGCTTTAACATCAATTAGCCCTTTTCCTGTAAAAATACCTTCCTTGAAGGTTGATTGATATAAATCGGCGGAAAAGTCGTCATAGGTGCAGGTGCCTCCTACACCACCCATAAGCTTTGCGAAAGGAGTTTTCAATGATGTTGTTAAATTAGTAGTGATTCTAGGACAGATAATTCCATAACCACTTACTACCTTTTTATTTTCAATAATAGCTTGGTTTAAAGGATGAGCGGCAATGCTTACAAGATCAGCAATGCTGTCCATAAGTGCATTAGTATCATAATCTAATGCACAAATGTATTTAATGTCTTTAAGAATNTCTCTTTTCCCGAAAAAAGCAAGAAAATCTTGGCTGTTTCCACTTATTTCTTCTATAAGCTGCTGTATAGCACCTCTTTTCCTTTCCCATCCACAATAATTGTTTTGCGTTTTACAAAAACTACGGTTTCTTATAATTACAATACATTTATCTTTAACTATTTCATTTATCTTATTGGAAAGAGATTGAGCTTTTTTAATAATTTCTGAATCACTAAAATGGGTTTTTGAGTCACTAGCTTTTAAATCACAAAGTATACAATAATAAAGGTTTTTTGCAGGATTAGTGTAGCTTAGCTGTTCTATCATTTTTTCTAAATGAAGGATTTCCTTATCACCTGTAAGCAATGTAGATACAACGGCAATAGTTTTAAGAGAAGGAGATATTTCGCCGTTATGCTCCATTCTTGGAAGTGGGGAAAAGGCATGAGTAATAACTTTTCTCATCAAAGCTTCATCAAAAATTATTTTACTGGCAGCAAAAATAGGCAGGTAGAGTAATAACCAGTACCAAAAGCTTTGTGCTAAGGCTGATATAATTATGCTTAAAACAAATGAAATGATACAAATGCTGTTTACATATGATTTAGGCTTGATTTTAGGAAAAACATTTTTAAAGTCGTCAAAAATATATTTTCCTACATGAGAATCTTTGGGAGTTTTTGCTTTTTTACAGCGATTAATGTATTGATTTGCAAGCTTTTTTTCATCAATTTGAGTATGTTGAGCAATTAAAGAGGTATATTCTCTGTACATTGTTCTTGTTTCCTTAGACATTTTTGGATAATAGTAGTCTTGAATATATATTTGTTCGATAGGATTAATTGCTTTGTTAAGCTCTTCATAATCAATATTATCCCAGATGAAAAGACATGACACTGCTTTATCAAATTCGGTGCTATTATTTTCTCTTATAGCTTTTATTATCACATTTATTGCATGAAATTTTAGCTGTATATCGAGTGTCGATATATCAGTATTGGAAATGTACTTGTATTCTTGAATAGCTTTAATACCTTTTATTATTGTATCAAGGCATAGACTTTCTGAAAATTCGTATGCAAGCTTCCCTAAAACAGGTTCATCATTAACTGATGAAATGTATCTGTAAGAGTTTTGCTTTATCAATAACTTGCACACACGTTCTATAATATAAAAAGAATTGTACAGGCATTTTTCTATTTTATTTTTAGAATTTTTAATAGAACAGTCTTTATATTTGTTTTTAAGAAATTTGAGATTTTTTCTTGAATTTTTTGAGATATAGGTAAGGGGCATTTTAGACCAATTTTTTACTGTTATATCAGAAACAAAGGTATTAATATCTTGAGCCATTTTCTCTTCCTTTCAAAATATTGCGTAAAATAAAAATGTATTCAGTTTATTATTAACATATATAAGGAAATAATTCAATTTTAAGGCTTTAATATATTTAAGTGAAATTTTTAATGGCAAAGTATTGATTTTTAAATTTAATTATGTTATAATATTAAAGCAATTTGCGGATATGGCGGAATTGGCAGACGCGCTGGCTTCAGGTGCCAGTGATAGCAATATCGTGCAGGTTCAAGTCCTGTTATCCGCACCAAAAGAAAAACAGACTGCATAACAATGCGGTCTGTTTTTTGTTTCCCCGAAATATCCCCGAATTTCCATATAAAAATAAAGCGTACCTATATAACGCAATTATTTAATTTTATTCAAAACTTCTAATGCTCTTTCTTGTTCTTTCGGATAAAGGTGAGAATAAATGTTCAACGTAATCTCAATATTACTGTGCCCTAGACGTCTTGCTATCTCTTGGATATTAATGCCGTTATTTGCTAGGAGTGAAGCGTGTGAGTGCCGAAAGTCATGTATGCGAATGGTTTTAACTCCTGCTTGTTTTGCGTATGATAGGTTTCTATTTTGTATACTAGTATCCCTTAACGCCCTATCAAATCCACACACAAGACATTCTTCCGAAAACCCATCTAATTGTTCGCGTTTGGATTTATGCTCTTCCAATGCCTTTTTAAGTGGCATAGGAATTTGAATATTTCGTACAGATGAGCGTGCTGTTACTCTATCGACGCCTTTTAATTTCTGTGCTACACTGCGTGTAATACACATTTCATCGTCCTTTATATCGCACCAACGTAATGCGTTCGTTTCGCCTTTTCGAGTTCCTGTATAGTAGGAAATCATGAAGAATATATAAAATCCACTATCTTGTATAGTTCCTGTTTCGGCGAGTTCCTTTGCAGGTTTTATAAATTTTAAAAATTCTTCTGAAGTGTAGAATTGCATTTCTTTTTTAACTTCTACTGTGCGTTTGAAATTACCTATTTTGCCTAAAGGGTTTATAGAGATGTACTCCATTTTTACAGCGTAATTTATCTGTGAGAGCAGGAGTTGAGCTATCATTTTTAAAAGAAGATGAACAGGATTTGTTATCTGAAATTTTATCAGAAGATAATTATAAGATNGACTTAAATAAAGCAATACGGTTAAGAAAAGAAACAAATTTAACAGCCAAAAAAATACAAGAAATTTTATTATCACAAAAACCTATAAAAAAATTAACTAATAAAATTTCAATTAGCAGAAGAGCCATCTCTAAATATTTTCCTCCTGAAATTAAGTCTAAGGAAATTGAAGAAACAATAGAAAAGGCATTAGAGTTATATTTTAGTCAAAACAATGCGGATAAAGAAAATTAAATCAATTAAAATCTAAAATTAATCTATAATATGTGGACAACATATATTAATTATGATATTATATAATAAACTATTATATAAATTGAGGTGAGCTATTGGATATTGTAAAATTTATTTTTGACAATCGCATATATTTTGAAGATTTTATTACACGAAGCACACATCATTCAAATGCTATTGAAGGTAATACGCTTTCTTATGCTGAAACATATGCTATTATTTTCAATGATAATTCCTTAACTGTAAAAGCCGAGCCTAGGGAATTCTATGAAGCAGTAAATCATAAATATGCATTAAATTATATGATGAACAATTTAAAAGAAAGCNTTAACCAACGGTTCATTATAAACATTGCCAAGCTCATTAATAAGAATATTTCAGAAATAGACGGATTCAGAAAAACTCAAGTTTTTATCAACAAAGCTGAATTTATACCACCNCCACCATCATTGATATATAATGAAATGATGTATTTCNTTCATGATTATAATCAGCGAGAATATGATAACACTTTTTATAAAGCAGCTGAGTTTCATCTAAGGTTTGAACGTATACATCCGTTTGATGACGGCAATGGAAGGACGGGCAGGATCCTGATAAATTATGAACTGCTTAAAAACAACTTATCACCAATCGTTATTACTAAAGATTTAAGAGCAGAGTATTTTTCATATCTTGCTGACCAAAATATAGACGGCTTGGCACTGTTCTTCAAAAATCTTAGTAAGACTGAAGAAAAGCGAATTGAACAATTCTCACAACTATCTATC
>JGI24707J26582_10000517_pt1 | contig 29517 bp, 22 predicted proteins | sample BioPla1DNA1_FD_26582 | JGI IMG/M metagenome (IMG submission 26582)
AAAGATAATTGTTATTAATATCCATATATAATATCAATTTATTAGTAACTAAATTGATTAATCAAACTCTATAATAGAAAACTATTTTAAAATACATTGAGTTTTTTTAGGAACATAGATATAATGGTTTGTATGTATTTAACAGAATTGTAATATTATATCTGTATATTAGAACATTAGCTTCAACCAATATAGATATTATCATGGATTATTTAAGATAAGGCATACTAACAATTTGCCATATAACAAAAGAAGGAGATGGAGAAAAATGACTATATATGCTTTTGATACAGATAAACACTTTGTTTTTCTTGGAGCTGGCAAATTTCAATCTCCTACCCCCTCCTGGATGCACTATCGAAGAAAACTACTAGAATTTGAGTTTATGCTGGTTACGGATGGAGTCTTATATATTGCTGATCATAATAATAGGTATGAAGTCTCTAAAGGAGAGTATATATTAATGGCCCCCACAGATAATCAACATGGCTATAGAGCTTCTTCATGTTCCTTTTATTGGATGCATTTTTCATATAATAATAACCAAAACAACCCTCTGATTTGTAATGATATAGAACAGCTAGACTTACAACCTAAGGAGCTGATTATCCCTAAAAAGGAGCTACTATCCTCCTATGAGCGGGTAATTATTCTTATGAAACAGCTTCTGGATTCAGATAAGAGATATCGTGAAAGTATCTTAAATAAGTATTTAACTTCAGCAATTCTAGCAGAGACAGCTAATCAAAGTACCTTATTTAGAAAGCTATCTAAGGTGAATTCAGGCGACCAGCTCTTTAATGATATCTATGAGTATATTCTTATGCATGCCAGTGAGAATATTACAGTAAATAGCCTGGCCGAATACTTTAATTATAGCCCGACATATCTGACTTCTTTTTTCCGAAGACATTCAGGATTGACTATAAAACAATTTATGCTACAGGCAAAGATGGAGATAGCTAAGGCAGAGCTAACCGATAGTAATCATTCCGTTACACAGATTGCTTATAATGTTGGATTTGATGACGTTCATAATTTTAGTAATGCCTTTAAGAAGGTTGTAGGCTTATCTCCAACTGTATATCGTAATACCTTCGCTAAACGGCATCTAAATAATACATAGGAGCTANTAATTCCCTACAAAATCAATAAAATAACGAAAGGCAATCCTCACGGACTGCCTTTCTGTATAATAATTATTTATTGTTAATCGCCGCCTGTGCTGCTGCAAGTCTTGCAATAGGCACACGGAATGGTGAACAGGATACATAGTTCAAACCAATCTTATGGCAGAACTCGATAGTGGAAGGATCTCCACCATGCTCACCACAGATACCAAGTTTTAGATCAGCCTTTGCAGAACGGCCTTTCTCACTTGCCATCTTAACTAATTGTCCAACACCATTTTGATCTAATCTAGCAAATGGATCAGACTCATAGATTTTGTTGTCATAGTAAGCATCTAAGAAGTTACCAGCGTCATCTCTGGAGAAACCAAAGGTCATTTGAGTTAAGTCATTGGTACCGAAGGAGAAGAAGTCTGCTTCTTCTGCAATCTCATCAGCTAGTAATGCTGCACGAGGGATCTCTATCATTGTACCAACATGGTATTCAATGTCAGAGTTCATTTCCTTCTTAACAGCTTCTGCTGTCTCTACTACAACATCCTTAACATATTTTAATTCCTTTTTCTCTCCAACTAGAGGTATCATAATTTCAGGAACTACCTTAAATCCTTTTTCCTTAGAAACCTCAATTGCTGCTTCCATAACTGCTCTTGTTTGCATTCTTGCAATTTCAGGATAAGTAACCGCAAGACGGCATCCTCTGTGACCCATCATAGGGTTAAACTCATGTAGGGAAGCAATTGTTTCTTTTACTTCTTCTACTGATAATCCCATATCTTCTGCTAGAGCTTTGATATCTTTTTCCTCAGTAGGAACAAACTCATGTAGAGGTGGATCTAAGAAACGGATAGTAACAGGTCTTCCTTCCATAACCTCGTAAAGTGCCTTAAAGTCACCTTTCTGGAAAGGAATTAGCTCATTAAGTGCTGCCTCTCTAGCTTCTACTGTCTTAGAAAGGATCATCTTTCTAATCTTAGGAATTCTATCTTCGTTAAAGAACATATGCTCTGTACGGCATAGACCGATACCTTCTGCACCAAACTTAATTGCATTAGCTGCATCAGCAGGTGAGTCTGCATTCGTTCTAACTTGTAATGTTCTGATCTCGTCAGCCCATTTCATAATTCTCTCAAAGTTACCGCTAATAGATGCTTCTACTGTAGGTATGTCACCTAAATAGATATTACCAGTGCTACCATCAAGGGAGATATAATCTCCTTCTTTTATAGTATGGCCACCTAAAGTGAAGTATTTTTCCTCTTCGTTAATCTTGATTTCACCACAACCAGATACACAGCAAGTACCCATACCACGAGCAACAACCGCCGCATGGGAAGTCATACCACCACGTACAGTTAAGATACCTTTAGATGCATGCATACCTTCGATATCTTCTGGAGAAGTCTCAAGACGAACTAAGATAACTCTTTCGCCAGCAGCACCTTTCTCCTTAGCATCCTCAGCAGTAAAGTATACTCTACCAGCTGCAGCACCAGGAGATGCAGGAAGTGCACTACCAATAGGCTGAGCAGCCTTTAAAGCTTTCTCATCGAAACCAGGATGTAGTAATTGGTCTAATGCTTTTGCATCGATTCTCTGGATAGCTTCTTCTTTTGTAATCATTCCTTCATCTACTAGATCACAAGCTATTTGAAGGGCAGCTGAAGCTGTTCTCTTACCGCTACGGGTCTGTAAGATATAAAGTTTCTTATCTTCAATAGTAAACTCCATATCTTGCATATCTTTATAATGCTTCTCTAACTGCATTGCAATATCCATAAACTCTTTATAAACTTCTGGCATATCCTCTTCTAATTTAGATATAGGAAGTGGAGTTCTAAGACCAGCAACAACGTCTTCACCTTGAGCATTGATTAGGTACTCACCGTAAATTAATGCCTCACCGGTTGAAGGGTTACGGGTAAATGCAACACCTGTACCAGAGGTTTCTCCCATATTACCAAATACCATAGCTTGAACGTTAACCGCAGTACCCCAGTCGCCAGGGATATCGTTCATTCTTCTATAGTAAATAGCACGAGGGTTATCCCAAGAGCGGAATACAGCTTGTACAGAGCCCATTAACTGCTCAACTGGATCTTGAGGGAAGTCTTCTCCCTTTTCCTCTTTGTACAATGCTTTAAAGTCATTAATGATTTCTTTTAAATCATCTGCTGTTAATTCAGTATCTAATTCAACGCCCTTTTTCACTTTAGCATCTTCGAAAATCTTATCAAAATTAGTCTTAGGTATCTCCATAACAACATCGGAGAACATTTGAATAAATCTTCTATATGAATCATATGCAAATCTAGGATTGCCAGTCTTCTTAGCAAAGCCCTCTACAGCAACATCATTTAAACCTAGGTTAAGGATAGTATCCATCATACCAGGCATTGATGCTCTTGCACCGGATCTTACAGAAACTAACAGAGGATTCTCAGTATCACCAAACTTCTTGCCTTGCTCAGCCTCAAGTGCAGCCATAGCTTCTAAAATCTGTTGTCTAATCTCTTCTCTGATTTGCTTACCGTTGTTATAGTAATCTGTACAGGCTTCTGTGGTTACAGTAAATCCTTGTGGTATAGGAAGACCTAGATTGGTCATCTCGGCTAAGTTAGCACCTTTACCACCAAGAAGGTTTCTCATATCAGCGTTACCTTCTTTGAATAAATATACCCATTTTGTTGCCATTTTTATTGACCTCCTAAAATTATATTTTACAAAACCAATTGTCAAAATTAATCACATCAGAAATATATCCCTTTATTATATCCAACAAGTATGTATGATAAATTTCTGACAAACTAAGGCACCAGATTGGATTATACCATATAAAGCATTAGATATAAAAGTCTTTTTTGCTAAAATCTAAACTTATTCTCAAAATAATCCTTCAAATCTTCTATTTTTATCCTTACTTGCTGCATAGTGTCACGATCTCGAATAGTTACAGCACCATCATTCTCTGATTCAAAGTCATAAGTTATACAGAAAGGAGTTCCAATCTCATCTTGTCTACGATAGCGTTTTCCAATATTTCCTCTATCATCAAACTCACAATTATACAGCTTGCACAAATCAAAATATATTTTCTCTGCAGCTGGAGTTAATTTCTTAGATAAAGGCAATACTGCAATTTTAACAGGCGCAAGAGCTGGATGGAAACGCAGTACTGTACGTACATCACCATCTTCTAATTCTTCTTCATCATAAGCAGCGCATAAGAATGCCAAGGTTACTCTGTCTGCACCCAATGAAGGTTCTACTACGTAAGGAATGTATTTTGTCTTCTTCTCATCATCATAATAGCTCATATCTACTTTGGACAGATTTTGATGCTGGGTTAAGTCGTAGTCAGTACGATCCGCTATACCCCATAATTCACCCCATCCAAATGGGAATAGGAATTCGATATCAGTGGTTGCTTTACTGTAGAAGGAAAGTTCCTCTGGACCATGATCCCTTACTCTCATCTCTTCTTCTTTAATTCCCAGACTCTTTAACCAATTAATACAAAACTCTTTCCAATAAGCAAACCACTCTAAATCTGTACCAGGTTCACAGAAGAATTGTAATTCCATCTGTTCAAACTCCCTTGTACGGAAGGTAAAGTTTCCAGGAGTTATCTCATTACGGAATGATTTACCGATCTGACCTATACCAAAAGGTATCTTCTTACGGGAGGTTCTTTGTACATTTTTAAAATTAACAAAGATCCCTTGAGCTGTTTCAGGTCTTAAATACACCACATTCTGTGCATCTTCGGTTACCCCTTGGAAAGTTTTAAACATAAGGTTAAATTTCCTGATGTCAGTAAAATTATGTTTTCCACAAGATGGGCATGGAATATTATGTTCATCAATGTGTTTTTTCATATCTTCTTGGGACCAAGCATCTACAGCTCCTTCAACGCTAATACCATTGTTAGTATTAAAGTCCTCAATTAACTTGTCCGCTCTGAAACGCTCATGACATTCCTTACAATCCATTAAAGGATCAGAGAAGCCACTTAAATGCCCTGATGCCACCCAGGTCTGTGTATTCATAAGTATTGCGCAGTCTACACCCACATTTAATGGATGTTCTTGTATAAATTTCTGCCACCATGCTTTTTTAACATTATTTTTTAATTCTACACCGAGATTACCATAATCCCATGTGTTGGCAAGTCCGCCATAAATCTCAGATCCAGGATATACAAATCCCCTTGATTTGGCTAAGGCCACAATTTTTTCCATTGTCTTTTCCATAAGTCATCCTCACACATTCTATTCTTGATATTAGGCTTTTGCACAGGACATTCCGTGCTTGGCCATGATTTATAGTGTTATTTTAAGTATTTATTATACTTTGCTTACCCATAATTCTAAGGCTTGTAAACTACTACAGACAAACCATCATCATTACTCTGGACTTTATTATTATTAATTAACTTAGCATTGTCTGTATAATACTTGATATTACCTTCAACGATAATATCATAAGCCCCTTCAATAGCTAAAACCTTAAATTTACTATCCAATACTTTAACTAAGGATACAGGTTTACGGTCTTTGGCACTAACAAAGCTATCAGGTAGTGGAAAATCATCCGTTGCTTGATTGGTATTAAAGTAAGCAGCAATCACATTATTAAAAGTAGCATAATGCCCCATGCCAGCATAATTAAGAATTATAACAGCATTACCATTATTTAGCTGACGGTCCAGCATAGTGATTACTTCACTACCAATCTCCTTATTGTATTTATTTATCTCTGCCATTACAAACTCTTCTAATTCTGATAAGCTGTAATAGGTTTTATCAAAACTCTCTACTAAGGCTACTTGGAGACTACCATCTTGCTTCATTAATATTGTATTTGAAGTTACTTCATCCGCTGAGAGAATAAAATCTTCTTTTTTACAAGCGGTCACAATAAAAATACTAAGTAACAGGATAATACATAAGGCAAGTTTTTTCATTAAGCACTTCCTCCATTATCTATGATTAGGCACATTTTATTTTAACCTTAATAATAAATAATTTCAACTGCATTTTAGAATTATTATACAATCTTATATAATCATAGAGATTTAATAAATTCTAATGACTTAAATCTATGTTCTATATGAAGTTTTAAATATCTTTCCATGCATGATTGCAGTTCTTTCAGTACTGGAGCAGATACCACAAATGTATATAGTTTTTCAATTTCTTTTGAAATTATGTACTGCATTGCATATATACATGAAGTGCTTAGTTTACTTGCGCTTTTATCACTGGAGCTACAGCCTTCACACAACATTCCACCACTAATAGGACTAAACCTGGGCTTAATAAAATCCCCCTGGCATTTAACGCAGTAAAAGACTTGAGGTCCTACCCCCTCTAAAGTTATCATTTTTAATTCAAAAATAACCCTTATTAAAGGATTAGGAATAGTCTTTTTAGTCAAAGCCCTCAGTGTTTGATACAAAAGTTTTAATACTTCTTTCTCATCATTATTTTCCTTGGTGAAATAATCAGTGAATTCACAAAAATACGAACCATAGTAAACACTTTCTATATCGGTTCGCAACTCAGCAAAATAATTAGTTATATCTGCACTGATTATACTATATGAATTTCTACCCATATATAAATTGAACTCACCAAAGGAAAATGGTTGACTGCATGCCAATAAGGCACTATTGGGTCTCCTGGCACCTTTGGCAAATGCAGAAATCTTACCATATTCTCTAGTCAATATGACTACCCGTTTATCAAAATCACCTACCGGCATGGCTGAGAGCACCATTCCCAATACGGTTGTTGATGCCGGCACATAAATCACCTACTTATACTAACAAAACAGCACGATAAGTCACCTATATTACAAGTTTGGGTGGGGATGTCTACTATAACGACAGCCCCATCCAATTATAAAGCAAATTTATTTTATAAAACTATTTATTATATAAAGCCAATTTATTATATACATCAATACTAATGTTAAATATTTGACCTGGAATTGTCAATGATATCTTTTATATTATTCTTATCTTTAATTTTATTTTGTACCATGGGAATATCACTGACAATGCCTAATTCTTCTGAGCTTTCTTCCCTTGTACAGGCAATATAACTTAAATAATCATCTATTTTTCCCGTATTAAAAAACCTTTTCCAATAATCACAATTCTTCATAAATGAGCCCCCTAACTATGATATTTTAGATAACATTTTATAAAATATTATCTAATAATTAGGTTTCCCATTTAGTAGATTTCTAATCAAAAAATGTGTTATTGTAAAAAATTTCTTAACAAGATTTAATAAATGTCTTTCTGGTTATAGCCATAATTCTTCATTAAGAAATCACTGTCTCTCCAGTCTTTTTTGACTTTTACCCATAGCTGAAGATTAACCTTGCAGTCCAGAAGATTCTCAATCTCCATTCTTGCCTGTGTTCCAATTTTCTTCAGCATAGCTCCACCTTTACCAATGATAATCCCCTTATGTGAATCTCTTTCGCAGACAATTGTTGCCTCAATATCTATAAGATCACTAGAGTTCATATCCTTGGTCTTTCTTTCTTTCATTCTATCTATACTTACTGCTATACCATGGGGCACCTCATCATTCAATAATCGAAGTGCCTTCTCCCTAATTAACTCCGCCACTATCTGTCTCTCTGGTTGATCAGTTATGGTATCTTCATCAAAGAACTGAGGTCCCTGAGGCAGATAGTTTAGAATAATATTAATTAACTCCTTGGTATTATCACCTTTTAAGGCAGAAACAGGGACTATCTCGGCAAAATTATAGACATCTTTATAGGCTGCAATAAAGGTTAGGATTTCTTCCTTTTTAACAGTATCAATTTTATTGATAACTAAAACCACTGGTGTCTTTATATTTTTTAATTGTTCAGCAATATACTGCTCTCCTGCACCAATAAATGTTGACGGTTCTACCAGCCACAATACCAGGTCCACTTCCTTTAAGGTCCGCTCTGCTACACTAACCATATATTCACCTAGTTTGTTTTTGGCTTTATGAATACCTGGGGTATCTAGAAATATAATTTGCCCCCTATCATCTGTATAGACAGTCTGTATTCTATTTCTTGTTGTCTGTGGCTTATTAGAGGTAATGGCTATCTTTTGACCAATTAAATGGTTCATAAGAGTTGACTTACCAACATTAGGCCTTCCGATTAAAGTTACAAACCCAGATTTATAATTGCTATTTATCATTCTTTCCCTCTCTAGTACTAAATTTCACTATAGTTTTATATTACTTAATTAACTTCTTTACTTCTTTAAATAAATCTTTATTTTCTTCTATCTTACTTTCACTACCTAATACACAGATACAACCCTTATCAGTAATTGACCTTACTATACCCGATAGCTTCTGTATATCTTCTTGGGTAACATTTAGGATTTCTTCTCTTTCCTTCTGCAGCTCTTCATAGCTGATACCAGCCATATAAAAGCTCAGTGACCGTCTCCCTTTAGCCTGGGGAGTTAGGGGTGCATCCATAGAACTAAATGTTCCTATAATATATTTGGTCATATCCCTTTCATCTGCTGTGAATTTCTCTACATATTCAGCAGCTTCCTCATATATCTGGTTGGTTTCTTTAAGATTTGGGTCACGGTAGGAAGTAAAGTAAGCATCCCCCTCTACCCCAGAGAAACCGCACATACATCCATATGCTCCGCCCTTAACCCTAACATTGTTCCAGAGATAATCATAGCTAAGTATGACCTTTAGTACCCTTAGGGCCCCTGAATACTTATAGCCAGCTTCAAAGAAATTGCCTACCCTTGCCACATACTGTACCTGTAGGGCTGTCTTAAATCCTTCATTTAAGCATTGTGGTGTCAGTGACTTTCTATCATATTTACTAAAGAGATCCTGGCCCGCTTCTGTTTTTATAAGGGAAATAAAACCATCAAATGCACTCTTGAACTGGCCAATTCCAGCCTCATCTGCAGTAATACTAATTAACATATTCTCTTTTGTAAATATCATCTGCTGCAATTCCTTGAACTTCTCAACCACAGTATCCTTCATCATGTCAAAGTTATCGGATAAATCCTCTAGGAATTTATAAAATGCAATTCCTGTGGTCAATTCTTTAAATAAGCCATGGGCCGAATAATAGGAGGCGGCACGATCCACTGCAACCATATGACCTGACGAATTAAACCTCATCTGCATTCTGGATTTCATCTCATCAACAATTTCCCTTATGCGCTTAATATCCTCCAATTTAGTACGATGGATAATTTCATCAATTATGCGGAAAGCTTCTGGTAATTTATCATAGAGAACTTTTGCACTAAATTCAAACATAGGAATATATTTATGAGTATCTCCCTTGACTGAAAAGCTCATTACATTGGTAGATATACCTCCCGTGTGTATATTAATTTCATTGGATAGTTCATTGTAACTATAATTTTCAGTATCCATATAGCCCATAACCAATGACAGTAATGAAAGATATGGTAGTAGTTCTTCAGGTGTATCCTTTACATCAAAGAATAACCTTAAATAAGCGATTCCATTGGTATATACATTGTGATGTATAACTTTAACTCCCTCTACAATAAGTTCTTCATTATAAAGGGGCTGGGCTTCTTTGTCCATATCATCACGGGTAAGCAGGGGTATAGCTTCCAATTCTTCCTTAGTAGAAGGCGCTTCCTGATAGGCTTTTAACCTCTTTTTATTTTCTATAATTTGCTGTATTTCTTCCTTGGATAAGGTTTTCTTATATTCAGCCAGCTTATTACGAAGGGCCTCTTCCCTTTCCTTATTTAATCCCTCTTTAGGTTTCAGAATAATAAGAGATGAATGCTTATTGTTTAATAAGTAATCATTAATAACTTTCTCATAATATCCTGTGCCAATCTGCTCCTTTAGGAATTCAAAGCCCTCATTATCTTTAAGATGCATAAAGGTCTTATTTTCATCATGTAGCCAGCTTCCCATAATTCTTAAACCATACATAAGACCTTTGGGATATCTACCATAATCAGCTTCTCTATATCTAAATTCAAAGAAATTAATAGCGGCCCTAAGGGAATTTTCATTCAGACCATTCTCTACTAGCTTTCTTAGCTCTCCTTTTATAATTGATACAAATTGTTCCTTTTTACTCTCTTCGGAATTCTTAGCTATAATAGAAAAGCAGGATTGACGAATCTCATCTTCAAAGCTACTAAATATATCTTTACCAATTCCCCCATCCAGTAACGCCTGCTTAATAGGGGCACCAGGGGCTGCAAGTAAGACATATTCTAAAATTTGAAATGTTAAAGATAAGCTCTTATCTAAGGCATCCCCTATCACAGTATTATAGCTTAGGTAGGTGTTATCTGCTATGCCCTCTCCCTCGCCCAATGGATAGTATGCTGTAATCTCCTTTGTAGTATTAAAAGGCTTTTGCAATCCTATTTCTGATTTTACATCTAATCTATCAAATTTACTAAGATACTCATGATCCAGCCAATTTAATCTCTCTTCAAAGTCCATATCTCCGTATAGATAAATATAACTATTGGAGGGATGATAATATGTCCTATGAAAATCAAGGAATTCCTCATAGGAAAGGTCTGGTATAAAATCAGGATCACCACCGGATTCAAAACCATAGGGGGTATCCGGGAACATAGAACTCTTATTTAAACGAAATAACATAGACTCTGGAGAGGAAAAAGCCCCTTTCATCTCATTGTATACAACACCATTATACTTTAATTCACCATCCTCATTCTCCAGATCATAATGCCAGCCTTCCTGCCAGAAGATTTCTTCCCTATTATATATATTAGGATATAATACGGCATCCATGTATACATGCATTAAATTCTTGAAATCCTGATCATTGACACTGGCAATTGGATATACTGTCTTATCAGGATAAGTCATAGCATTTAAAAATGTATTTAAAGAACCTTTAGCTAACTCTACGAAGGGATCCTTGGCTGGGAAATTCTGAGATCCACATAATACAGAGTGCTCTATAATATGAGCTACGCCAGTACTATTGGCTGGTGGTGTGCGAAAACCAATATAAAATACTTTATTTACATCATCTGTAGAAACTATGGCTACCCTAGCACCAGTTTTCTTGTGAACTAGCACTAGACCATGTCCATTTAAATCATGTAACTTCTCCTCAAACTGCAATTCGTACGAGGATGGAATCTGAAACTTCATTGCAATACCTCCATTCATAATATTTAATTTTATGCTATATCATCTACAAAAATCAATAATATAGTTATACTTTCCTTGCTATAATTATTTATCTTCACTATATTATTAAGTATTCGGTATTTTATTAGTTTACCATATTATATTAAAGATTAAAAAGTATTCAATAGTTTAAACTAAATTTTAAATAATATATATATAAATACTTGAAAATACTGCCTTAAATATAAAATTCAAGCATAGATTAATGTCATATTTTGCCACTTAAACAAAAAAAGTATTCTCCAAGAATATTTGACAATTTTACTAAATTTTGATATATTTAGTCTATCATTACTAATGGCGGTAATGCAATCACATTTTGTTTTAGGAGGCATTTATGAAGACGGGAACTGTAAAATGGTTTAATGCAACAAAGGGGTATGGCTTTATATCAGACGAAGAAGGAAATGATGTATTTGTTCATTATTCAGCTCTATTAATGGAAGGCTTCAAGGTACTTGAGGAAGGCGATAAGGTCAATTTCGAAGTTGTAAATGGCGAAAAAGGTCCACAGGCTGCCAATGTAGAGAAATTATAATATATTAGATGATAGATATTATAATTTNTTTATAATAGAGGATATATAATTTACAAAATTACAACTTTCCAATATATCAAATTATATGTACAAAAACTAAGGGCATGATGTAGATCTCTTTTCAGAAATATACATCATGCCTTTTATTATAGAAATATTGCGACTATACTGCTTATTCTTTTAGTGTTTAAAATGCCTCATCCCTGTAAACACCATGGCTATTCCGTATTCATTACATTTCTTAATTGAATCCTCGTCTCTAATAGAACCTCCCGGTTGTATTATGGCAGTTATCCCTGCCTGATGGGCTGCCTCTACACAGTCATCAAAGGGGAAGAAAGCATCTGATGCCAAGACTGCTCCTTTAGTAGCATCTGCATTAATCAATTCCCCTGCATGATCTATAGCCTGCTTTGTTGCCCACACCCTATTGACCTGTCCTGGTCCTATTCCCACTGTTTGCCTATCTTTGGCAATGGCTATACCATTGGATTTAACATGCTTCACTACTTTCCAAGCAAATCTTAAATCATCCATTTCCTTATCTGTGGGAATCCGTTCTGTAACAACCTTTAAGTCACCTTCTACCAGCAGCTTACTATCAATAGTTTGTACAATAACCCCACCATTTACCTTCTTTATATCATAGGCAGCTTCACTCTGGGGTATTTCGATATCCTTCAGTTCTAATATACGCAGATTTTTCTTGGTTTGCAATAATTCCAAAGCTGCTTTTTCATAGGAAGGTGCTACTAAAACTTCTAGGAAAACAGCTTTTATCTTTTCTGCTAGGCTAAGGGTTACTTCCCTGTTTAATACCACAATACCACCATAAATAGACACCTTGTCAGCTTCAAAGGCCTTATCCCATGCTTCTACAATATTCTCTCCACTTCCAACTCCACAAGGATTGCCATGCTTACAAGCAACTACTGTTGGCTCTGTAAACTCTTTCAGCAGTTCCAGTGCTCCATTGGTATCATTAATATTATTAAAAGATAAATCCTTACCATTTAACTGAACTGCATCCACGATTGACCCCTTTCTCTTACCTATTTCTCGATAAAAGGCTGCCTTCTGATGTGGATTCTCCCCATATCTCATATCCTGTACCTTTTCATAGGTCAGTGTTAGCTTCTCAGGTAAATCATAATCTTCCCGTTCTTTTCTTAGATATTCAGCTATCATAGCGTCATAGCTGGCAGTGTGCATGAATACTTTCTGCATCAGATAGAACTTGGTATCTAATGAGACAGCTCCTTCTGTTTTTAACTCTGTCAGTACCTTATCATAATCCTTAGGATCTACTATTACAGTTACATCTTGATAATTCTTTGCCGCTGAACGAAGCATGGTAGGCCCACCAATATCTATGTTTTCTACGGCTTCTGCCCTGCTCACTCCTTCTTTTAATATGGTTTCTTTAAAAGGATAGAGATTCACTATAACTATATCAATAGTATCTATATTCAAATCAGAAAGCTGTTTCATATGAGAGGGATTACTTCTCATTGCAAGTAAACCGGCATGAACTGCTGGATGTAGGGTTTTTACTCGGCCATCCAAACACTCAGGAAAACCTGTAATTGTGGAAATATCTATGGTCTTTATACCGGACTCGCTTAATTTTTTATAAGTCCCCCCTGTGGAAATAATCTCAACCCCCAGATTAGACAATTCCTGTGCCAATTCTACTATACCAGTTTTATCCGATACACTAATTAATGCTCTCATGATTTCTCTCCTTACTTAATTTATTTATTCCTTATTTAGATATTACAACAAGGATTTTACTAATTCAATGAATTTATACTAATGTATATTATCGGTTTTACTAATATCACTTAGAATTTTTAAACAAAATAATTTCATTAGTTGCAATCCAAATCAAAGTATAATATAATTCCATAAGAGCGACGTGCAAAATGAAGGAGAATAGTGTATATGAGATTAAAGCAGTTTAAATTTACTGATATCATTATTAGCATCATACTGACCCTGCTTTTACTTTCCGTTGCTGTTATATTTACACTTAATTTTAAACCACTATACTATTGGAGTATCGACCATTTAGACATTGCCCAAACTTCAGGATATTCCAAGGGCGAAATCATTGATAATTACAAGGCATTAATAGAATATAACTCCCCCTTCTATAATGGCGAGTTATCCTTTCCAAGTCTGCCTTCCTCTGCTGAAGGTATCCAGCATTTTGCAGAGGTTAAGGACATTTTTATTGCGTTTTATTTCATAGCTCTTACTACATTTGTAGTTAGTATAGTAATAATACTTTATAAACATAATAAAAGGGATTACAATTACCTACTTGTTTCTTCTATCATGGTGGTTATTTTACCCCTCATAGTAGGAACACTTCTGTTTTTAGATTTTGATACCACCTTTCGGGTTTTTCATGAGATTTTTTTTGACAATGATTATTGGCTGTTTGATCCCTTAACAGATCCAGTTATCAATATACTGCCATCGAATTTCTTTCTTTATTGTGCCTTACTAATCATATTTTTTGTTATTTTGGGCAGTATTATATTATTTATCTCTTATAAAGCTTTAAAAAAGCGAACNGGTATTAAATATCGCAAAAATAGGGGATTAAATATCTAAACCTTGAATATACACTTATGGTCTTGGTGATAATTACTAATAAGAAGCGACACTGTATATTCTAATGATATAGTTATAATTAATTAAAGTTATAGCTCTAAATATAGATATAAGGATAGATTTTATTTTTAACATAAGAAGGAGTAAATATGTATGAGAAAAACTAAGATTATTTGTACCTTAGGACCATCTACAGATAAAGGGGACGTGCTAAAGGAATTAATACTTGCTGGTATGGATGTTGCTCGTTTTAACTTTTCCCACGCTGACTATGAAGAGCACTATGGCAGGTTAGAGAAGATAAGAAAGTATAGAGAAGAATTTAATATACCTGTAGCCACACTTTTAGATACAAAAGGACCTGAGATTCGTATAGGTGCTTTTGCAGACGATCAGAAGATTGAGCTAAAACAGGGTGATACTTTCATCTTAACTACTGAGCAAATTGAAGGAGATAAAACTAGGGTCTCCATCAGCTATCCAGATTTGATTAATGATATTTCCGTTGGAACAACAGTTCTCATTGATGATGGTTTAATTGAAATGACAGTTACCCAGATAACCGATAAAGACATTATCTGTAAGGTGAAAAATGGTGGAGTTATCTCCAGCAAGAAGGGAGTAAATGTTCCCGGGGTTCACTTATCCATGCCATTTATTAGTAATAAGGATAGGGAAGATATCTTGTTTGCTATAAAGCATGATTATGATTTTATAGCCGCATCCTTTGTAAGAACAGCAGATGATATTATACAGATACGTAAAATATTAGATGAACACAATTCACAGATTAAGATTATTGCAAAAATTGAAAATCTTCAAGGTATAGAAAATATTGATGAAATAATCCAAGCAGCCGATGGTATCATGATTGCCCGTGGTGACTTGGGTGTTGAAATTCCATATGAAAAAGTACCTGCAATTCAAAAGCAAATAATTAAAAAAGTCTATAAAAGCGGAAAGCAAGTTATTACTGCTACACAGATGCTGGATTCAATGATCAAGAATCCTAGACCTACTAGAGCCGAAACCACCGATGTTGCCAATGCTATCTATGATGGTACCAGCGCAATTATGTTGTCTGGTGAGACTGCGGCTGGCTTATATCCTGTAGAAGCCCTAAAGACCATGATTAAAATTGCAGTACAAACCGAACAAGAAATTGACTACAAGAAACGCTTCCATCAATTGGACGAAGCTGTAGATACTGATATTACTGACGCAATTTCCCGTGCAACAGTTACTATGGCTCATAACTTAGATGCAAAAATTGTTACTGTAACTACGTCCGGAAAAACTGCCCGCATGGTATCTAGATATCGCCCATGCTCTCCTATAATTGCTTGCACAACCGACCAGAAAGTATGTAGACAGCTAAACCTAGCTTGGGGTGTGACGCCTTTACAGATGGAAGTTGAACATGATACTTTTGAATTATTTGATCATGCAGTAGAAATAGCTGAAAAAGCTGGTTATATTAAAGAAGGCGAATTGGTAGTTCTAACAGCTGGGGTTCCTCTGGGTATGTCAGGAACAACAAATCTAATAAAAGTGCAGGTTGCTGGGAATGCAGATAAATAAAGCATTCCTGTACATATACCAGCAAATTAGCAGAAAGGATGATACTTATCAAAAGACAGGATTATCTCAAATGGGATGAATATTTTATGGGAATCGCCCTTCTGTCTGCAGAGCGGAGCAAAGATCCCAGTACCAGTGTTGGTGCTTGTATCGTCAGTGAGGATAATAAGATACTTTCCGTAGGTTACAATGGTATGCCCATAGGATGTTCCGACGATGAGTATCCCTGGGCAAGGGAAGGAAGTAACCTGGAAACAAAGTATTATTATGTATGCCATGCTGAGTTAAATGCTATCTTAAATTATACTGGTACCAATATGAAAGGTTCTAAAATCTATACAACCCTTTTTCCATGTAATGAATGTAGCAAAGCTATTATTCAAAAGGGAATTAAAGAAATCATATATAAAAGTGATAAATATGCTGAAACAGACGCAGTTATCGCCTCAAAGCGCATGCTGGATTCTGCTGGCATTAAATACAGACAATATAAGCCAATACAACGGGATATTATCATATCCCTGTAGAATTATATAAGATATCTATTCAGGACATAGGATTTCCCTTGGTAAATCCTATGTCTTTTTATTAAGATGACAAATCCTTCTGCCATAGGCAAAAAAGGAGCTGTGCACTAATTACTGAGTGCTACAGCTCCTTTTTATATCTAAATTTATTGATTAAAGTAAGATATGTCTCTAATTATTCCTCAACACTATAGTTGGGAGCTTCTTTGGTTATATGGATATCATGGGGATGGCTTTCTCTTAGGGATGCTGCTGTTATCTTTATGAACTTACCAGTTTTCTGTAAAAGTTCTATATTTTCAGCACCGCAATATCCCATACCTGCTCTTAATCCTCCGATTAATTGGAATACAGTATCTTCAACAGTTCCTTTATAAGCAACCCTACCCTCTACACCTTCTGGCACAAGTTTCTTCGCATTGGACTGGAAGTAGCGATCCTTACTACCATTTTCCATGGCTGCTATTGAACCCATTCCACGGTATACTTTATACTTTCTACCTTGGTATAATTCAAAAGTTCCTGGACTTTCATCACATCCTGCAAAAATACTACCCATCATACACACATTGGCTCCAGCTGCTAAGGCCTTAGTGATATCTCCTGAATATTTAATACCACCGTCAGCTATTACTGGAATACCATATTGCTTGGCCACTTCATATGAGTCCATAATTGCAGTAATCTGTGGTACACCAATACCTGCTACTACTCTTGTAGTACAGATTGAACCTGGTCCGATACCAACCTTAACTGCATCAACACCAGCCTTAATTAAAGCTTCTGTAGCTTCTCCCGTTGCCACATTACCAGCAATAATTTGAACTTCAGGAAAAGCTTCTCTCACCATCTTTACAACCTTAATAACATTGGCTGAATGGCCATGGGCTGTATCAATTACTATTGCGTCAACTTTGGCATTAACCAGTGCTTCTACTCTATCCATGATATTAGCTGTTATACCTACTGCAGCCGCACATAGCAGTCTACCTTGCTCGTCCTTGGCAGACATAGGATATTTGATTTGTTTTTCTATATCTTTAATGGTAATAAGTCCTTTAAGATTACCTGCCTCATCTACTATAGGAAGCTTTTCTTTCCTAGCTTTTCCTAATATCTCCTTAGCCTCATCCAAAGTTATACCTTCTTTGGCCGTAATTAAACCTTCTGAAGTCATAGATTCCTTAATCTTCTTAGTGAAATCTGTTTCAAACTTAAGGTCACGGTTAGTTATAATACCTACTAATTTTTTACCCTCTGTTATAGGAACGCCAGATATCCGATATCTAGCCATTAATTCATTGGCATCTTGTAAGGTATGCTCAGGAGATAAATAAAAGGGATCTGTAATAACCCCATTTTCGGAGCGCTTAACTCTATCAACTTCAGCCGCCTGCTCCTCTATAGACATGTTTTTATGGATAACACCAATACCACCTTGCCGCGCCATAGCTATAGCCATTCGGTGTTCTGTTACAGTATCCATTCCCGCACTCATTAAAGGAATATTCAGCTTAATTTTCTTTGTTAAATTCGTAGATAAATCTACTTCATTGGGAATAACTTCTGAATAAGCTGGCACCAATAGGACATCATCAAATGTTATTCCGTCACCAATAATTTTACCCATTATTCTTCCTCTCTTTCTTATTCTACATCTTATATCTATTTAATATTTGATGCTATCAAGTTTATTGTGTTTATAATTTTAAAAAGTATAACTAAAATTCCTGGCCTTGTCAACACTAATTCTCCGTCATTGTTGAATGTTTATATTGAAATTACAATGAATGAATAGGTATAATTCTATTTGTTTATCAAAAAACTGGGTAAAATGCTACTAGGGTGCATAGTATTCACAAGGGAATACTATGCACCCATAATAAACTTAATTTATATCTAATATACTGATACTTTTCTAGGACTCTTTTGTCTCATTAAGTTAATCATTTCCTCACTGGGCTCAAATATAATCTTATATTTCTTGTTATCCACATTAGATATAATAGTGTATGTTTTACTTGTCTTGTCATGGGAAGAATAATCCTTCACAATTAACTGCATATTTTTATAGTTATCTAAAGCATGGGAATTACTAGGAGCAGCTATTTCCATCTGTTCCATATCAATTCTAAGCATTGTTTTTCTAGAGGATTTTCCTGATATTTTATCAAAATCTATCTGTCCATCTACAAATACATACTCATATTCAATACTTAATTTAGGATATAAATATCCTAAGACAACCACAATTGCAGCCCCGATAATACTAAAAAAACTTCCTAAAAAAATAACTACAACAGCCCCTATAATCATTCCTAAAATCAATAGAGCACGAAGACCCATCGTCTTCGGTGTATCCTTACACTTTACTGCCGCTTCCGCATACATATGATTCATAAATATTCCATTCCTTTCATCAAAACACAATGTCAACTTATACTTCAACGGTCCAATTAAATCTGTCTTCTACTCTTCCTAGTTGTATTCCTGTGATTGTATCATATAATTTTTGGCTAAGCGGTCCAATTCCTCCGTCCTTAACCTGCATAATATGTTCATCCCAACGGAGTTGTCCAACCGGGGATATTACTGCCGCTGTACCTGTGCCAAATACCTCTTCCAGGGCGCCACTCTGATAAGCCTCATAGATTTCATCAATCGATATTCTACGCTCTTCTGTAGGAATTCCCCAATCCTTACATAAGGCTATTACTGAATCCCTAGTTACGCCAGGAAGAATACTACCGTTTAATTCAGGAGTAATCACTTTACCGTCTATCTTGAAGAATATGTTCATAGCCCCTACTTCTTCTACATATTTTCTTTCAACCCCATCAAGCCATAACACTTGAGAGTATCCCGCTTCATGGGCTTTTACTTGGGATTTTAGGGATGCTACATAGTTGCCTCCTGTCTTTGCCTCACCGATACCCCCTCTAACAGCTCTTACATACTCATCTTCAATCCAGATCTTTACTGGATTAAGCCCTTCTGGATAATATGCTCCAACTGGGGAAAGAATAATAATAAATAGATAGGTATCAGACGGCCTCACCCCAAGGAAAGGATCCGTTGCAATAATAAATGGTCTAATATAAAGGGATGTACCTTCTTTAGTAGGAACCCAGGCTTCGTCCACTTTGACAACAGTCTTAATGGCTTGAAGGAAGTCCTCTTCTGGAATCTCTGGTATACAGATTCTCCTATTAGTTCTATTGGCTCTTTCTATATTCTTATCAGGTCTAAAGAGTAAGGTTCGCCCATCCTGGGTTTTGTATGCTTTAAGTCCTTCAAACATTTCTTGACCATAGTGAAAAACCATAGCTGATGGTTCCAGTTGCAATGGTTGATAAGGCACAACTCTTGGATTATGCCAACCTTTATTAGTTTCATAATTCATTAAAAACATATGATCGGTAAAGATTGTTCCAAATTTTAAAGGATTATCTGCACCAGGTAATTCCTTAGGATTATTTGTCTTCTCAATTTTTATATCAAGCATTAAACTCATCCTTCCATATTAATTAATACCATTTATTATAAAATTATATTTATACTTTTTATAGTAGACTTTCTTGCCTATTTTTTCAAGTCTTATTTTTCTTTTTATACTTGCAAAAAGTATAAAGCAAATCATTATAAGTCTGTTCTTGGGATTCTTCTACCAATTCCCACTGAGCATTCTGATCTAGATTGGGAAAATAGGTGTCCGCTTCATAAGAATAATCTATCTTAGTTACTATAGCAGTATCACATAGGGGAAGCATCTGCTCATAGATACTGCCTCCACCGATAACAAATATATCTTCTGGCCTATAGTCTTTGACAGCCTCCAAAGCTTCTTTTATATTTCCAACCACTACCGCTCCTTCAACATTGTAGTTGGGATTAGAAGTAATTACTACATTTAATCTATCCTTAAGGGGCTGCCCACCAGGAAAGCTCTCTAAGGTTTTTCTCCCCATAATTACTGCATTATTAATTGTTATAGCACGAAAGTTGCGATGGTCAGCTGGTATTTTTACCAGTAGGTTATTCTTATATCCTATTGCCCAATTTTTATCAACTGCTACTATTAACTGCATCTTACCACCACCTTACTTTATCTAATTTATTTATATGGTTATTAGATTTATTACTAGATTGCCACTGGTATTTTTTCCACCTTAGGTCCATGTTGATAATTCCTTAATTCAAAATCATCCACAGTAAATTCATAAAAGTCCTTTATCTCAGGATTAATCCAAAAGGTTGGTGCATCATAGACAGGACGGGCAATTAACTCCTTGATTATAGGTATATGCCTATCATAGATATGGGCATCAGCTATTACATGAATCAGTTCACCTACTTCATAACCGCAAACCTGAGCCAGCATATGAACTAACACTGCATATTGGCATACATTCCAGTTATTGGCAGTTAAGATATCATTGGATCTCTGGTTTAAGATTGCATTTAACACCAGCTTATCCTTATCTGGCTTTTTTGTCACATTAAAGGTCATACTATAGGCACAAGGATAAAGGTTCATCTCGTGTAGATCTTGGTGGACATAGAGATTGGTCATAATTCTTCTACTGTATGGATTATTCTTTAAGTCATAGATAACCCGGTCCACTTGATCCATTTCTCCTTCTTTGTAAATATGTTTGACACCCAGTTGATAGCCGTATGCCTTTCCTATGGAGCCATCCTCATCAGCCCAACTATCCCATATATGGCTTTTCAACTCTTTAATATTATTAGATTTTTTCTGCCATATCCATAAAATCTCATCTATACAGCTTTTAAATGCTAACCTTCTTAAAGTTAAAGCAGGAAATTCCTTTGATAAATCGTAACGATTAACCACACCAAATTTTTTAATTGTATATGCATAGGAACCATCCTCCCACTTAGGCCTTACTTTCTCTCCCTCAGTGCTTGTACCGTTTTCCAATATGTCCTTGCACATGGCCACAAATATATGATCTGCCAAACTCATTATTATACCTCCAATTAACTATACATTCTATCTAATTATTGTACCTCATATAAGATATCTAAGCAATGTATAAAAATAATTTAAAAGGGATATTGCAAATGTGATTACATTTTGCAATATCCCAGTATGATTAATATCTATTTATAAGCGTACCAGTTGTTCATCTACAAATTTCTTAATGTTTGAAGCATTTACATATTTTTTAACTAAGCCATCTTTTACTACTACCAAGGTAGGCGCCTGCATGATGCCATAATCCTGAGCTAATTCTGGATGTTCCTCAGCATCAATTACATGGTAGGACATATTTCTAAGGTATTCTTTGGCAATCTGGCAATTGGGGCATGTCTTAGTTGTGAATAGATACATTTCTTCACCATCTACCCCCTGAGCAACTTCCGCCGCTTTTACCTTCAGGCGTTCCTCAACAGCCACTGGCATGGTTCTTGATTTGTCCAAATCATAGATCTTTCTATTCTTATATTCTTGTGCTTTACCATCGTTCCAGTTCTGAACAGGACGATAGTAACCAGTAATTCTACTATACACCTCAGCCGCTTGACCGCAATGAGGGCAGGTAAATTGCTCTCCATCCAGATAGCCATGGGTCTGACATACTGAGTAGGTAGGGGATAATGTATAGTATGGTAATTTATAATTCTCTGCAATGGTTCTAACCAGTTTTGCTGCTGCTTGCCAATCTGGTAACTTCTCACCTAAAAATCCATGGAACACAGTACCAGAGGTATATAGGGTCTGCAATTCATCCTGGGCATCTAAGGCTTCGAAAATATCAGCTGTGTATCCAACTGGAAGATGGGAGCTGTTAGTGTAGTATGGAGTATCCCCCTCATTACCAGCAGTTTTAATATTAGGGAAATGTTTTCTGTCATGCTTAGCCAAACGAAAACTGGTTGACTCTGCTGGGGTTGCCTCTAGATTATACAGATCCCCATACTCTTCCTGATAATCTGCTAGTTTTTCNCTCATAAAGTTTAAGGTTTTCTTAGCAAACTCTTGGGTCTTAGCATCTGTCATATCTTTACCCAGCCATTTTGCATTAAGACCAACCTCATTCATACCAACTAAACCTATGGTAGAAAAGTGATTCTCAAAGGAGCCTAGATAACGTTTAGTATATGGATAAAGTCCCTCTTCTAGTAACTTAGTAATAATGTTTCTCTTTACTTTCAATGAACGGGCAGAAACATCCATCATTCTCTCTAATCTGCTGAAAAATTCTTTCTCATTCTCTGATAAATATGCAATACGAGGCAGATTAATTGTAACAACACCAATAGAACCTGTACTTTCACCAGAGCCAAAGAAACCACCAGATTTCTTCCTAAGTTCTCTTAGATCAAGACGTAGTCTACAGCACATAGATCTTACATCACTGGGTTCCATATCACTATTTATATAGTTGGAGAAATAAGGTGTTCCATATTTAGCCGTCATCTCAAATAGAAGGCGGTTGTTCTCAGTATCTGACCAATCAAAATCACTGGTGATGGAATATGTAGGAATGGGGTATTGGAAACCTCTTCCATTGGCATCTCCTTCTATCATTATTTCGATAAATGCCTTATTAATCATATCCATTTCTGCTTTACAATCTTTATATTTAAAATCCATCTCCTTACCGCCCACTATACAGGGTAGTTCTGCCAGATCATTAGGTACGGTCCAGTCTAAAGTTATATTAGAGAAAGGCGCCTGAGTACCCCAGCGGCTTGGTGTATTAACACCATAGATGAAGGATTGAATACATTGCTTTACTTCTTTATATGTAAGATTATCAACTTTTACGAAGGGCGCTAAATAGGTATCAAAGGAAGAAAATGCTTGTGCTCCAGCCCACTCATTTTGCATAATTCCAAGGAAGTTTACCATCTGATTACATAGGGTTGATAGGTGGCTTGCAGGGGAAGATGTGATTTTACCAGGTATACCGCCTAAACCTTCTTTAATCAGTTGCTTTAGTGACCAACCAGCACAGTAACCTGTAAGCATGGATAGGTCATGAATATGGATATCAGCATTACGATGGGCATTGGCTACCTCCTCATCATAAATCTCTGACAACCAATAATTCGCTGTAATAGAACCTGAATTATGTAGGATTAAACCACCAACTGAATAAGTTACAGTNGAATTTTCTTTAACTCTCCAGTCTTCCTCTTTTACGTAACTATTTACTATTTCTTTGTAATCCAATATGGTCGATTTCATATTACGGATTTTTTCTCTGTTTTTACGATATAGTATATAGGCTTTTGCTACATCTGTATATCCAGTTTCCTCCAATACATGCTCGACACTATCCTGGATATCCTCTACATGGACAAGATTATCTTTAATCTTACCTTGAAAATCAGATGTTACCCTTAAGGATAAGAGTCCAATTATCTCATCTGTATAAAATTTTTCCGTAGCCTTAAATGCTTTAGTAATTGCTTCTGAGATTTTTTTAAGATCAAATTCCACTACTTGACCATCTCTTTTTTCCACATTAATCATATGTAATATCTCCCTTCCCACTGATAATCATATAACTTATTGATTTTTTATAGTCCAAACTTCCAGTAGCTTATCTTATATTACTTATCCATAGGCCTAAATCCTCTACCATCACATAGAGTTTTTTTGGTGTTGGAATTTTATACCGAAAGCCGAACCGCATATATAATACTAGCAGATTAGTATTAGTTAGTCAATATAAAAATACTAGATATATGAATAATTTTTAACCAATCCACAATATCTAGTATCTACATTAATTCTTTATTACTAGTCAAATTCAACTTATTTTCAAAGACTTTGATAAACTTCCTTGGGAACGTAGGCTTTTATGAAAATTCCCTCCTGCTGATATTCTTCCTCTAACAACTGTCCATATTTTCGGATAACTTGTATCTTACCTGCTTCTTGATAGGAAAATACTCTTTCTATAAGAATTTTTCTTTCATTTAGTATTTTCTCTATGGTTTCTAGCAAAACATCTATATTATTTCCAGTTCTGGCAGATATTTTTACAGTATAATCTGCCCTAAAATCCTTAAGTATCTGCTCTTCATCCAATATATCCTGCTTGTTAAAAGCTGTAACAATAGTCTTATCCTGTATACCTAGCTTGGCCAGGGTCGAGTATACAGTATGCATCTGCTGGTATACATCAGCATTGGAACTATCTACAACATGGAGTATGATGTCTGCATATTTGGCCTCTTCCAAAGTACTTCTAAAAGCCTCTATTAAATGGTGGGGTAGTTTTCTTATAAAACCTACAGTATCTGTTAATAATATCTGCTGCCCACTTTCCAGTGTCAATTTTCTTGTGGTCGGATCCAGTGTAGCAAATAATTTGTCTTCTTCTAAAACCCCTGCATCAGTAAGATAATTTAACAATGTTGATTTACCAGCATTGGTATATCCAACAATCGCCACTACAGGAACCATGTTTTTGCTGCGAAGATTCCTAGCTGTTTGCCTATTCTTCTCAATATCAGCTAATTCCTGCCTCAGTTGGGATATTCTATCCTTAATTAACCTTCGGTCTACCTCTAATTTCTTCTCTCCAGGTCCCCTGGTACCAATACCTCCCCCTAGTCTGGATAAGGAATTTCTTAAACCTACTAGGCGGCTGGATCTATATCTAAGTTGTGCTAACTCTACCTGTATCTTCCCTTCCTTGGTTGTGGCATGATTAGCAAAAATGTCAAGAATTAATACTGTTCTATCCAGCACCTTCATCTGGAGGGCATCTTCGAGATTTCTTAATTGGGCTGGGGATAATTCATCATCACATATGATCCCTGTAGCATCCAATTCCATTGCCAATTGCTTTACTTCTTCTATTTTACCTTTACCTATATAAGTACCAGGATGTATATTTTCTCTATTTTGAATTACTTTTGCCAAAGTTGCAGCTCCTGCTGTATCTGCAAGTTTCTCCAATTCATCTAGGGACGCTTCCGTATCATCATCTTCTGATACAGAAACACCTACCAGTATGAAGCGTTCCACTTCATCTTTAATTTCATATAAATCTGCCATGTCTACCTCTCTTGTATCATTTTTTATCTGCTTCTAATATCTTAATTTCCAACTCTAGTATTTAAGAATTCATTTTCCCTTATTGCCTCCTGATCATTAGGAAACAGCCAAATATAATAGGATAGTTTCTCCTGGGCTTTATCGAACATCCCCAGTTTTTCATAAGCTATGATTTCATTTTTAAGCAAACTTTGCTGGGTAGCAGCATATTGATAAGCGATACCCTGCTCCAAATAATTCAAGGCCTGCTGATACTCACCCATCTTCATAAGACAATAGCCTATATTATTATATACCGTAGGGGATACCCTAGTTTCCTTATCGATGTATTCTTTATAATAGTAAACCGCCAAAGCATAGTCTTTTTTGTTTTTATATATCTCTCCTATATAAAAATACCCTTCTAAAAAACCATCTTCATAACTTTCATTTAATTCTTCTAGTACTGTGTCATAATTACCTTGATAGTAATGGACCTTGGCCAGATTATACTTGTCTTCCTTGGTCTTAATAGCTATTTCACTGGCCTTTTGTAGCACTTTTCTTGCTTCCTCTTCTTTATTATTTTCTATCATTAAATAATATTTATTAAAATAGTGTTCAAAGCATTTGGGCTCTAACTCTATGGCTTTATTACAATTTTCCAAAGCCTTCTCATAATCCCCCATTACTCTATAGATATAAGCTCTTTCACCATAAGCTTTCCCACTATCTTTGTCCATATCTATTATTGCTGTATAAGTCTCTAGGGCCTTCTCATACCATCCTAGAATTTTCAATATATTTCCCTTATAATACAATATATCCATATTCAGTTCTGATAATACAGAAACCTTTAGAGCTAAATCAAATTCCTCAATGGCATTATCATATTGCATTAGATGATAATAAGCAATACCCTTTCCCCTATGTATTCTCTTATTATTTTCTTGTATCTTTTTAATATTTTTATTCATATAAATTTTATCAAATTCGTCAATAGCTTCCTCATATTGTCCCAGAGCTATTAAAACCATACCATAGTCAATATAATAATCAGCACGGCTAGGCTTTTTTGCGATGGCCTCTAGTAAACACTCTGCCGCCCCCTCATAGTTACTTTCAGCCAATAGTTTTTTACTTTCTTTGTAGTATCCTCCAGCAGTATTTTTACCACATCCAGATAAAGCAATTATCATTATAAATGCCAATCCATTAAATAGAAGTGCTTTCTTCATACGTAACAACCATGCCTTTCTGCAAACCAGTTTTAGGACACAATCAAACATCTTTATTATTAGATAATTATACCCTAATACGCACTAATTGGCAATAATCGACTAATGTTACAAGCCAGTTTCTTGCCAAATTTAAAGGGGCAGATGCAATATATTGAACGCAACTACCCCTTACATCTTTTATAATGACCTTACTCTCATATTAGAATAATGAAAAGGCTAAAAACAATGTCGATGCTATGGAAGCAACTAAGGTTACAACAGTAATCTGTGTATTAATAGAAGGACCTGCTGTATCTTTGAAAGGATCACCTACAGTATCCCCTACTACACCAGCTTTGTGGGCTACCGAATTCTTACCTCCATGATTACCCGCTTCAATATATTTCTTAGTATTATCCCATAGACCACCGGAATTAGACATATATAAAGCAAAGATCAAGCCACTAACTATATTACCGGTAATAAATCCACCTACCGCTTCAACTCCTCCAACAAAACCTACAACAAGGGTCGATATAATAGCAAATAATCCTGCTGGAATCAATTCCTTTAAAGCGCCATTGGTAGCAATTTCAATACACTTATCATACTCAGGAACAGCTTCAGGTTTTCCTTCTTTTAATCCTATAATTTCATTAAACTGCCGATGTATCTCAGCCACCATACGTTGGGCATTTCGATCTACCCCAAGCATTAACATTGCAGAAAATACCGGAGGTATAGCAGCACCCACCAGTAGACCAAAGAATACGGTAGGATTCATTATATCAAAACCAGATAAATAACTCTCCCCTGCTGCCACTATTCCCATGTCTACTGCTGCCAAATTAACTTCGCTTATAAAGGCCCCTAAAAGTGCAATAACTGTAAGCCCTGCTGCTCCCACAGAGAAACCTTTAGTAATGGCTTTTACTGTATTGCCGGCACTATCTAAGGAATCTGTAATCTCCAATGCTTTATCTCCTAGATTACCCATCTCAACAAGACCACGGGCATTGTCTACTATAGGACCATAGGCATCATTGGAAATAATCATGCCTACTATGGATAACATTCCTACTGCTGACATAGCTATACCAAACATTCCATATCCATCACCTAGATATCTGTCACAAATTACGTAGGATAATAAAGCTGATAAACCTATGCCAACCATAGAAGGTATCGTACTCATAAAACCATAGGAAGTGCCAGACAAGATAGTGAATGCAGGCCCAGATTCACATGCTTTTGCCACCATACGAACAGGTTTCTTACTATCGTCAGTAAAGTAATCAGTAGCAATACCAATAATAGTACCTACCAGTAGGCCAATGGTACTGGCAAACCATATTGGCCATTTTAAGTTAAATACGGCTGTTGCAATTGCCGTTAATATTCCATATATCGCTGTTGTTATATATGTATTCATATTAAGGGCTCTTGTAGGGCTACCACCTTCTCTCATATTAGCTGTTAGCACTCCTATGATCGAGGAAAGCAAACCTATGGCTGCATAACAAAATACCATGGAAGCATTAATAGTACCACCATATACTTTATCTAAGCTAACTGCCATAACTAATGCTGCAGCCATGGATGCAACATTCGAGTCAAAAAGATCCGCCCCCATACCTGCCACATCCCCTACATTGTCCCCTACATTATCTGCTATAACTGCGGGATTTCTTGGATCATCTTCTGGAATTCCAAGCTCTACCTTACCAACCAAATCTGCACTTACATCTGCGGTCTTGGTAAATATACCACCACCAGCCTTGGCAAAAAGTGCCAAAGAACTGGCACCAAAGCTAAATCCTAATAAAGCTGAGGTATCATTGGTAATTACCAGCACTAAGGTAACTCCTAATAAACTGGAGCCTACTACAGCCATGCCCATAACGGCACCGCCTCGATATCCCGACATAAAGGATGGCTTAATTCCTTTAGTCGCTGCTTCCGCTGACTTCATATTAGCTATAGTTGCAATACTAATTCCAACTTTTCCAGCTAATGCAGAGAAAACTGTACCAAAGATGTAAGATAGGGCCATAACAACATTATTCAGAACATCCCCTTTCCAAATTGGCGAAGGAAGGAATAATAAGATTAGTATGGCAGCTACTGCGCTAAATCGAGCTAGGGCCCTGTATTCCTTTGCAAGAAAGGTATTAGCGCCATTTTGAATCAACTTACCTACCTCGGCTATTCTTTGGTTAGAAGATGGCTGTTTTACTACCCACTTATAGAGCCAGAATGCAGTACCGAAAGCTAAAACAGCTACTACGATAGATGCTACTTGATAAAAACTTAATTCCAATTCCAATTGGCTCATCCCCCTTGTTTATATTTGGTTTTATTTGGTTTTTGCAACCTTACATATTATGGTATCACTTTTATTAATTTTGTGCAACTATTTAATATAATTTTATATTTTTATGTGGATAAGTACAGATGCATATGGAATATATAAATATTTGCCCCGTTAATTTAACAGGATATTATAATATATATTATAATATGTTGTAAATTATTCATAAATATATGATTAATTTTTTACTTATTCATAATTTCTATATATTGCTGGAATATTCTATCAAATTCTCTAAATAAATGTGTGAAATCATAAAAGA
>JGI24707J26582_10000518_pt1 | contig 29466 bp, 27 predicted proteins | sample BioPla1DNA1_FD_26582 | JGI IMG/M metagenome (IMG submission 26582)
GGCGTAGCTCAGTTGGTCAGAGCATACGGTTCATACCCGTAGAGTCGCTGGTTCGAATCCAGCCGCCGCTACCAAAATAAGTTGACAAAACCCTACAATTTCCTGTAGGGTTTTTCTGTTTCCTTCGAATTATTTAGATAAGTTGAATGTGGGTCCAACTGCCTTCGACAGAAGCCCTGTCTTCGCCCTGCTATCCTTTAAGGAGTAACAGGATGGAGATGATGGCGTGTCCAGAACTGTGTCAACGTTTTCTCGCTTCAACGAAAATGGTTTGGGGCTGGGGCAGTTGGCTGCCCGCTGGGCCTACGCTCCGCCTGTCTGGGCTTTCTTAGGTTTTCTGCTGGGCAAGAGCGCCATTTTTGGTGAAGTCTGGCCCTTTGGTTTGGCCTACGCCGCGGTCTGGCGGGGCGAAAAGCGCAGCAGGGTAATCCCGCCGGTTTTGGGGGCTGCCTTGGGGATCACCGCGGCCCTGGGAGTACGTGAAGCCCTGCCCTACTACGCCGCGCTGGCCCTGATCAGCCTGCTGCCTGCGAAGGACAGCAAAAGAGGCGGCTGGGTGATCTGCGGTTCCCTGGTACTCAAGGCTGCGGTGCATTTTATGCTCCGGGCCATGCCCATTGTGTTCATTGTGGCCATAACCGAATGCGCCTTCGCAGTGTTCACTTTTAACCTGCTCAAGCCCTTGGTGGAGCGCTGCCTACAGAAGCAGTTGGCCCATGAAGAGCTGTTCGGATTTTTCCTGGCCTTAACCCTGATCTTGTCCCTTAGCTGGTCCTGGGGCGGGTTTTCCCCCCGTTTGTTCTTGGCCTGCTGGCTGCTGGCGCTGGGTGCCAGACTCGGAGGTTTGGGCGTTTCGTGCATCTTGGGGCCATCCCTGGCCCTACTGCTCCTGCTGCTGGGAGAGCCCACGGCCATGGTGCTGCTCATTGTCACCGCCAGTTTGCTCACGGGTTTCCTGCACAGGTTTTCTTGGGGTTCCTATGCCGGGATGCTTCTGGCCTTGGTGTTTTCTGTCCCCGGCCCGGCGGAAGAGATCGTCCTACAGTGGCTGTTGGTACTGCTGGCCGCGGCCTGGCTGGCCAACCGGGTACCCCGGGAACGNCTGGATGTTTTGGCGCGCCTGGTCCCGGGAACGGAGCCCTTTGTGCAGCAGGATAAGGCCTATGATGAACACTTGAAGATGGTGCTGGACAGAAAGATCGACGGTTATCTCACCGTCTTTGAGGAGCTGGAAAACACTNTGGANGANAGNGAAAACCCGCTCTTCCGCAAGCAGATGCAGGGGATGGCCGAGCTGCTCAAGACCATGAAAACCTCCTTTGCGCCAGAGGCTCACTTTACGCGAGAGCTCGAGGACCGACTGCTTAGCCATTTTGCCGGAGCGGATCTGGCCTATATTACCGCGGTGCAGTGCCTGGACGGTTTTGACATCTACGGCGCCAGGCGCAATCCCTGTTCCAATCGCTGTTTTTGTCAAGAGGTGGCCTCCTACTGCAGCGGGACCATCGCCTCCCAGCGCTACGCGGTGGTGAGCACCAACTGTTCAACGGGGACTTGTGGTTTTCAGATCTCACCCTGCCCCGCCCATCGGGTGGAGATCGGCAAAGCCGCCGTAGCCAGCACCGGTATCTCAGGCGACAGCCAGATCACTTTCGAGATTTCCTTCAGTAAAGTGGCCATCGTGTTGAGTGACGGTATGGGGGTGGGGCCCAAGGCCCAAACTGAAAGCAGTATGGCGCTGAGGCTTTTAGAGCGGATGATCAAAGCTGGTTATGATCTGAGCACCGCCGTTGGCTTCATCAACCGCCTGCTGCTTTTGCGCAACCGGGAGGAGATGTTTGTCACCATCGATCTGGTGGTGGTGGACCTTTTCACCGGGCAGTTGGAATTTGTCAAGGTGGGAGCCGCCCCGAGCTTCATCAAACGGGGGCGGGAAGTGGAGATCGTGCACAACCACACCCTGCCCGTGGGCGTGCTGGATCAGGTTGAGGTGGAAGCAGATAGGAGAACGCTGAAGGAAGGCGAATTGTTGATCATGGTTACCGATGGGGTGCTGGAAGCCCAGCGCCATCTGGCCCGCAAAGAAGAGTGGATGTGCTGGTACCTGCGGCGCCTGAAGGAAGTCGAAGACCCCGCTTCCCTAGCCGAAACGCTTCTCTACGACAGCATTGAAAGGGCTGGAGGAAGGGTGGATGATGATATGATGGTGGTAGCGGCGCGGTTAGTGCCCGCGCAACAGGAGATTGAGGCCTATAGGAGGGTGCAGCCTAGTGGACTGTGATCTGTTCCCTGCTTTTGCTGAAAACCTAGCAGCCATGTGCGTATCCAAGCAGGAGCGGGTCCTCATTGCCGTGAGCGGAGGACCCGATTCTATGGCGCTTTGCACCTGTTTTCCCGCTGGAATATGGGGAAAATTGGCGTCTTCCACCTCAACCACGGTTTTCGCCAGACCGCGGCCCGGGACGCCTTCTTTGTGCGCGACTACTGCCAAAAGCTGAATGTACCCGTGGAGATCCAGGAGTACGACATCAACCGCTACTTAGCTGCCAGCGGAGAATCTAAGCAGCAGGGCGCTCGCAAGATCCGCTACCAGCTCCTGAAGAACTTCGCTGAAACGGGCGGCTATCACCGCATCGCGCTGGGGCACCACGGAGATGACCAGGCAGAGACGGTGTTGATGCGCATTCTGCGCGGCGCGGGGCTGCACGGCTTGGGGGGCATTCCCATGCAGCGGGGCGCCTTTATCCGGCCGCTCCTCACGGTGTACAAGGAGCAGATTATCCGCTACTGTCAGGAGTTTGGAGTGCCCTACATCCAGGATGAAACCAACCTGGAACCCATCTACCTGCGCAACAAGGTGCGCCAGGAACTGCTGCCCCTTTTGGCGCGGGAGTACAATCCCGAAATAGTACCGCAGCTGGTGCAGCTGGCGGAACTGGCCCGGGAGGATGAATCAGAACTGCAGGCCACGGCCGAAGAAATCTGCAGGAAGCATCTGCGCTGGCAGCGGGGCCAGCTGCTCTTCCCTAGAAACCGCTTTGCGGAGCTGTCCACGGCCATGCAGCGCCGGGTGCTGCGCAGGCTTTTGGAGATTTACCGGGGGCATCTGCGTCAGATTGGTTTTGTGCATATCGAGGACTGGCGCAAGCACATCTTGGAGAACACCGTTTTTCAGCTAGCTCTCCCTCAGGTTTGGGTGTCAGGCAACGTAGATCATATCTTTGTAGGGACCTTTTCTGCTGAGAAATGGGAACCCGTTGAACTTGACATACCCGGGCAGATCAAAGTGGGCGGTTTTGCCCTCAGGGCCGAGCTGTGGGATAGCGGTGATCTCCCGCCCAGGACCGAAGGCAGTGAGGACTTTGACCTTGCCGAGCTTCAGCTGCCCCTAGTGGTCAGGACCAGGCGGGCGGGCGACCGCATGCGTCCCTTTGGGGGAAAGGGAACGAAGAAAGTAAAGGATCTGCTCATTGACGCCCGCATCCCTGTGCAGATACGGGATTTCCTGCCGGTCATCTGCGATCAGGCGGGTATTCTCTGGATTCCCACCGTGCGCAGAAGTGACCGGGCAGCCCTTTCAGAAACCACGGAAAAGGTGCTGCGCCTGACTAATGTGAGTGATTCTTAATTTGTTGTCACTCCCCTGCCCTTATGGTATAATTGGTTGACGTACTGCTATTGCCTTGGTATTGGAAAAGGGAGGGCAGAATTTGAACAGACTTCTCCGTGGAATCGGGTTATATTTACTGATCGCCATCATTGCCATCTCCATAGTCAGCAATCTTTATTCNCCGGGTAGTGTGGCCAAAGAGCTCTACTACTCTGAGTTGTTGCGATACATTGATGAAGACAGGGTTGCTTCCGCCCGTTTGGTGGGGGATCAGCATGTGGAGGGCACCCTCAAGGATGGGACCAGCTTTGTGGCCACCATTCCCGTGGGCAAAATGCCTGACATTGCCGATCGCTTGGAATCCAAAAACGTTCAGCTGGAAGCTGATCTGCCGCCGCAGCCGCCCTGGTGGATGGCTNTGCTGCCGAACTTGCTGTTCGTAGTCCTGCTGGCCCTGGTCTGGCTGTTCATCATGAACCAGATGCAGGGCGGCAATAATCGCGCGCTGTCCTTCGGTAAGAGCCGGGCCAGGCTGCACCATGAAGACAAGCCCAAGGTCACCTTCGACAATGTGGCAGGTGTAGACGAGGCCAAGCAGGAATTAGTTGAAATCGTGGAGTTTTTGAAGTACCCCAAGAAGTTCAACGAGCTGGGCGCCAAGATTCCCAAGGGCGTACTGCTGGTGGGGCCTCCGGGAACAGGTAAAACTCTCTTAGCTAGAGCTGTTGCCGGCGAAGCGGGAGTCCCGTTCTTCAGCATTTCCGGCTCTGAGTTTGTGGAAATGTTCGTGGGCGTAGGCGCCTCCAGGGTGCGTGATCTGTTTGAAAACGCCAAAAAGAACGCTCCCTGCCTGGTGTTCATCGATGAGTTGGATGCCGTGGGCCGACAAAGGGGAGCTGGCCTGGGCGGCGGCCATGATGAAAGGGAACAGACTTTGAACCAACTGCTGGTGGAAATGGATGGATTTGAGACCAACACCGGCATCATCGTCATGGCGGCCACCAACCGCGCCGACGTTTTGGATCCGGCGCTGCTGCGGCCGGGCCGATTTGACCGCAAGGTTGTGGTAGATCGCCCGGATCTCCAGGGACGCATTGCCATCCTGAAGATCCACGCCCGCAACAAACCCCTGGCGCCAGAAGTGGACCTGGCTGTACTAGCCCGCAGGACCCCGGGGTTCTCCGGAGCAGACTTGGAAAGCTTGCTCAACGAAGCTGCTATCCTGGCGGCCCGGGCCAACCGCAAGATTATCACCATGGAAGATTGTGAAGAGTCCATTGACCGGGTGCTCATGGGTCCGGAGAAGAAGAACCGGGTCATGAGCGACATGGACCGCAAGGTGTTTGCCTACCACGAAGCGGGCCACGCCGTTGTGGCTCACTACTCCGAGCACGGGGATCCCGTGCACAAGGTGACTATTGTGGGCCGGGGCAGCGCAGGTGGTTACACCATGATGCTGCCTGAGGAAGAGCGTTATGTGTCTACGCGTTCCAAACTCCTGGACGATTTGGTAAACCTCCTGGGAGGAAGGGCCGCCGAAGAGCTGGCCCTGGGCGAGATCAGCACCGGAGCCCACAACGATCTAGAGCGGGTAACCCGAATTGCCCGCAAGATGGTCATGGAGTGGGGTATGAGCGAAAAACTAGGGCCCTTGACCTTTGGGCGCCCCAACGGCGAGGATCTGGTGTTCTTAGGCCGGGATATTTCCCGGGAGCGCAATTACAGTGAAGAAGTGGCTGCCCTCATCGATGAGGAAGTGCGGCAACTGGTGGAGTCCAGTTATGAGCGGGCCACGATGCTGCTGGAGCAGCACCGCGACAAGCTGGATCTGCTGGCGGAAGCGCTCCTGGAGCGGGAAACCCTGACCAGGGAAGAGTTCTTAGCCCTCATGGAGGGCCGGGAACTGCCTGAGCCGCAGCCTGAAGAGCCGTCGGTGCATGAGACCGTTGCCGCTTTCCAGGATGAGAAGAAGAAGGAGACGGTGAAGGTGCGGGGCGAGCTGAGGCGGCCCGGCCCTGATCCGGTGATTGGAGAGGCATAGAGCAGGAGGAAAGGGAAGTGCACCCCTGATGCAGGTATTAACTGGGGTGCACTTTTTGTTTGAAAAAGAACGGGCCCGGCTTACTGCCGGACCCGTTCTTGGACCTATGCTCTATTTAGCGGAGGGCAGCAGGTTTGTTGCCCAGGGTTACTGTGAACATCATCATCCGTCCGCTCCTCAGGACGGTGATGAGCACTTCATCACCGGTNTTCCGCTTGCCAATCTCTTCAGCCACATCATCCGTTGTGTACACATCCCGGTCGCCGATGCGGCGGATGACGTCCCAGGGCTTGAGCCCAGCTTCTTCTGCGGGAGAGCCCTTGACCACATCCATGACTACTACGCCTTTGTCATCGGGCAGGCGCAGCTGCTTGGCGATGCCCTCAGTGATGTTTTGGTACCAGATGCCCAGCCAGGGCATGCTCACGCCGCCGGTGGTGATCAGCTCGTCCAGGACCTCTTTGGCCACATTGATGGGGATGGCGAAGCCAATGCCCTGGGCCTGTGCGTGGACGGCGGTGTTGATGCCGATCACTTCGCCCTTAATGTTCAACAGTGGGCCGCCGGAATTGCCGCGGTTGATGGCTGCGTCAGTCTGCATAAGGTTGCGATAGATTTTCGGGGAGTTGGTTTCTGAATCGTAGACGCTGATTTCCCTGCCCTTGGCGCTGAGCACGCCCACCGTCACCGTGTGCTCAAAGTTCCTTCCATAGGGGTTGCCGATGGCAATGGTCCACTCGCCAACGCGGCTGGCATCGGAGTCGCCCAGGGGCAGAGTGGGGAAGACGTCGCCATTTTCATTGATAATGCGCAGGACCGCCAGGTCCAAGGAGTAGTCGGAGCCGATTATCTCCGCCTCGTATTCCCTTTCCAGCCCAAGCGCATCCACCACCACTGTGATGGTCTGCCCCTCGCCTTTGTTGCCCACCACATGCTGGTTAGTGAGGACGATGCCGGACTCGTCAATGATGAACCCAGACCCGGCACTGGTAACCTCCCTCTGCTGAGGTTGAGTGAAGAACGGATCGTTGAACCAGAAATCGAAGAAGGAACCAAAGGGATCCCAATTGGAGGACGGCCTTCTGTACGTGTCCACCGTCTGCGCTGGCCAGGTTACGGAGATATACACCGTGGCGGGACTTGCCACTTCGGCAATATCCGCGATAATATACGGGTTATCAACCAATATGGGCAGGGCCCTGCTCTGTGCAACGCTGGGAGCTTCGACTCCCGTCTGCGGCAGTTCTTGAGCCACCATGGTCGTTTGAGGCCACAGGTGGACTATCACGCCGCTTACAGCCAAAAGAACAGCCACAACGATCATGACCTTGATGATACGTTTACGCATAATAATCCTCCTCCTGTGTTTCTAATTAAATTATAGCCTTCCTATTTTGGCCTTACAAGGGAGTGGACCTGTGCAGAATTGTGTTAAGTGTATCCAGTGGGGGGAAGAAATAGTACGCCAGATCGAGATCCACCACACCTTGGGTTCGACAAACGAATTCGGAAAAAGGCGGGTCAAAAATGGGGGTATTCTCTCCGGAACTGTGATCTGGGCACTGCAGCAGACGTCGGGGAAGGGGCGCCGGGGAAGGGTTTGGGAGAGCGACCAGAGTTCCCTCACCTTTAGCCTGGTTTGGCGCTGCCCAGAAGGGGCTCCGCCTGCTGCCCTGACCATCACCGTGGGCTTGGGTTTGGTACTGGAGCTTGGCCCTCTGGCGCCTGGACTGAAGGTGAAGTGGCCTAACGATCTGTGGGTGGGAGAGGGGAAGCTGGGGGGCATACTCACAGAAACCCTGCGCCACGCCGGGGCTTGGTGGGTGGTTTTAGGCGTTGGCCTCAATGTCAACTCCATACCCGGTGCCAAAGATGGTGCCCGAACCTCCCTGGCGGAAGCCTCGGGCATTGTGTGGCCCCGCTTGGGGGTGCTCCACCGGGCCCTCCAGGGGATGGAGTCCGGCTTTCAACTGGCCTATGCCGGCTGCGATCTTTCCCGCCTCCTGCGCGAGCACGGCAACTTCCTGGATCGCCCATTAATAGTACGGGAAGGCGGACGCACCTTCCCGGCACAGGCCGCTGATGTCCTCCCCGACGGCCGCCTGCTGTTGGAAGACGGCCGGGGGCGCCGGGCGGCGCTGCCGGAGGAAATCAGCTTGGTTCTTCGTTGAAAACATTGTTAGATGTGGTACAATAGTATATGGGAGAATTTGAGTTCCTGGTGGGCTCCGCAGGCTTCAAACCTGTTTGGGGGGTAACTAGGGTTATCCCCGGTGGGTTCGATTCCCATATTCTCCCGCCACTTAGACATTGAGGGGACGTTTGCCGAGGGTGCGGACGTCTCCTTTTCTTATGGTCACACCCTGGGCATCGAAGTACTCCAAAAAGGCTAGGGCAAACTTGCGGCTCGTGCCCACCCGGTCCCGGAAGGCTGCCAGCTGGAAACCGTTTTGGAATGCTTCTTCCTCAAAAAGAATGGCAGCGGCCTGCTGCACGATTTCCGGCGTGGTCCAGTGTTCATTGGCCAGCTGGACCAAGAGCCCTAAGTGGGCACCGGCATAGAGCAGCTCCTTGGAGTAGCCCAACTCCAAAAGGGCGCTTGTAACTGGGGGTTCATAGGGGTTTTCCGCGATTTTACGCCGAAGCTCCTGGAGCTGGCTCTCTTCCTTGGGGGTAAGGGCCAGCTGATGGCCTTTGCCGCTGATGCATCCCCCTACTTCTTCCAGCTCTGGGACTTCTTTCAGGATCTGGTCGAAGAGCCTGGCGGGAAGCCCCGTGGCGGCACGCAGGGTTTCCTTGCTGGGGCCGGGGCTCAAGGGGTTGGCTGCGTGAAATGCCTCCACTGCACTGCGCAGATAACCCTGGATTTTTGCAAACTGCCGGGGCGCCATAATGAACTCCCCGAGCTCATGCAGATCCGGATGCAGGCTCAGTCCCTCCCGCTTGAACTGCTGCAGCGTCCAGTAAGTGCGGTCCTCCGCCTTGAGCAGGCTGTAGCCCAGGGGATCCGCGGAGTATTTGGCCTTTAAATTCTCCAGATCCAGGTGTGCCTGGGGCTGTTCAAAGGGGAAGAGATGGCGCCGCCGCTCGGGCCCCACTAGGCGCAGGTTCTGGCCCCGCACGGGGATTCCTGCTTCGATGAACGCTCCGCCCCCTAGGTTTTCCTGGAGTTCGCTGTGGCGGAGAATGAAGCGGTCTTGGAACTGAAAATGGCCGGGGAGTTCCAGCTCGAGCTGGACGAACCCCTCCGTTCCTGGAGCAAGCTGCTCGCCACCGAGGATTCTCACCTTGGCCAGGGTTTCCAGGGTGCCCACGTAGAGCTTAACCACCTGGCCCGTGGCCAGTGGCGCGGGTGCCCCAGGCAGAACCTGGACAAAGGCGTTGATCAGGGAAAAATGGGGGCGCTTGCCCGGAAGGCTCAGATACATGCCCCTGACCAGATCGGCCTTTTCTAGTCCGGTCAGGTTCACGGCCAGCCTCGAGTGGGGGACACCCTTTTCCACCGCTTTGGTATGGGTTTGCAGGCCGCGGATCCTGGCCTGCAGCCCCCCGGGCTGCACAGCAACTTCCATGCCCACCTCCAGACAGCCCCCGAGCAGGGTGCCGGTGACCACGGTGCCCGCTCCCTTGATGGTGAACACCCGGTCAATCCAGAGCAGGGGATCGTCCCCCTGGGTTTCCTGGGCCAGGCTGCCCACAAGATCGCCGATGGCTCCTTTGAGCACTTCCAGATTAAGCCCGGTCACGCCCGAGACGGGGATGATGGGGGCGTCCGCCAGGGACGTGGAAGCCAGACGCTCCGCGATATCTGCCTGTACCAGTTCCAGCCACTCTGGATCCACGAGATCAGCCTTAGTCAGGGCCACGATGCCCCGCTTGATTCCGTAGAGATCGATGATATCCATGTGCTCCTGGGTCTGGGGCATCCAGCCGTCATCTGCAGCGATGACCAACAGCACAAAATCCACCAGCCCCACGCCGGCCAGCATGTTTTTCACCAGGCGGTGATGGCCGGGAACGTCCACGATACCCACCGTGCCCTGGGGAAGGGAAAGCCAGGCAAAGCCCAGATCCACCGTCATACCCCGGGTCTGTTCTTCCTGGAGGCGATCGGGGTTGATGCCGGTAAGGGCTGTAATCAGCGTGGTCTTGCCGTGATCTATATGGCCTGCCGTGCCCATTATGAACATGGTCTCACTCCTTTTTGCAGCAGTGCAGCTACTTCCTGGTCCTGCTCAGGCAGTACCGTCCGGGGGTCCAGCAGCACTCGATCCTGGACAATGCGGGCCAGTATTGGAGGCCTGCTGCTCCGCAGATGGGCCAGGAGTTCCTGGGCAGAGAGGTTGGGGCTGGCAAGCGCCAGGGCCCAGGAGGGAAGTTCTTCACCTGGCAGCGATCCTCCGCCCATGGTGGCGGAGCTTGCTACCACTTCGCCCTGGAGACCAGGCCCCAGAGCGTGCAGCCATTTTTCTGCCCGGGCCTTGACTTTCTCCGCCGGAAGATTGGCTAAAGCCCAGAGGGGNAGGCTGGCGTACTCTTTCTTGAGATAAAGTTCCAGCACCGCTTCTAACGCAATCAGGGACAGCTTATCGATGCGCAGCGCCCTGAGGAGGGGATCTTTTTTGATTTGGGCCATGAGCTCCCTGCGGCCGCTGATGATGCCCGCTTGGGGCCCTCCCAGAAGTTTGTCNCCGCTGTAGGTGACGATGTGGCTGTGGGCCAGGGCCGTGCTCACCCGGGGTTCGGGGAAGGGTGTAAACGATCCACTGCCCAAATCTTCGATCAAGTAAAGCCCATGCTCCTCTGCGAGCTGGGCTAGCTGTTCCCTGGGGACCGCTTCGGTAAACCCCACGATGGTATAATTGCTGGGATGCACCAGGAGGATGGCCTTGGTCTGCGCAGTGATGGCCTGGGCATAATCGCTGAGCCTGGTGCGGTTGGTGGTCCCCACTTCCACTAACTGGCAGCCGCTGGCCGCCATCACTTCCGGGACGCGGAAGCCGCCTCCGATCTCAACAAGCTGGCCTCGGGAAACGATGACCTCACTTCCCGCCGTAAGCGCCTTGAGAACCAGCAAAACCGCCCCCGCGTTGTTGTTCACAACTACGGTGTCGTTTCTTTCCCCTTCATCGCCCAGCAGCGCGCTGAAGAGCTGGGACACCCCCGCATAGCGGCTGCCTCTGCTTCCTGAAGCCAGATCCAGTTCCAAGTTGAAATAGCCCCGTCCCAGATCCTGCAGGCGCTGGAGCGCATGCTCGGGGAGGGGGGCTCGTCCCACATTGGTATGGATCATTACCCCGGTGGCGTTGATCACGGGCTGAAACCTGCTTAAGTTGCGCCTTTTCAGCTGGCGGGTTACACGCGCGATAATCTCTTCCGGATTCAGCCCCCGCTGGCCTTGGGCCAACTCCCTCCGGATTTCCTCCAGCTCCCGCCGGATGACTGCGGCTATCTCCGGGCGGGAAAGGTCCCCGGCGGCCTGCTTTATTTCCGGTGCTTCCAGGAGCTTGTCAACGGCGGGTAACTGCCTGAAGGGGTTGGACATCTAGCTCTCTCCCTTGTCGTCTGTTTACCTCCATTATACGACAAAGGCGGCGGGCAACCCTTTTCATCGGTGGGAATCGGAGTGTTTAGAATAGGCCTGCTGGAGTATTTCCAGGCCGCGCTGGCGGGCTTCGGGACTGAGTCCTTTCTGCTGGCTGATGGTCTTCATGGCCGCGGCGATCATTTCGGCTCTCTCTTTTTTGCTCAGTTTAGCCATGGGCTGTCCCTCCCTGGGCATGATTACCCTATAGTATGTCCAACTGCCGCCAAGTTATGCAAAAAAATACAGGGTTACGTAAAAAGCCGTGATCACCGCGGCCAAATCGGTGAGCAGGACTGTGGCCAGGGTGTGCCGGGTGCGTCTGATTCCCACCGCACCAGCGTAGACAGTCAGAACATAGAGGCTGGTTTCGGTGCTGCCCATGATGGTTGAGGCCAAGCGTCCGATGAAGGAGTCGGCGCCGTAGGTTTCAAATACCTGGGCCAAAAGGGCCAGGGAACCCGATCCTGAAATGGGACGGACCAGGGCCAGGGGCAGCGCCTCAGGGGGAAAGCCCAAACGATTCACCAAGGGCGAGAGCAGCCGGATCAGCTGAGCAAGGGCGCCGGAATGCTGGAAGACCTGAATGGCCACGAGCATACCCACAAGATAGGGCAGGACGCGCACCGCGGTCTGCCAGCCTTCCTTAGCCCCCTCCACGAAACTCTCGTAAACGGGTACCTTGCGGCTCAATCCCCACGTGGTGACGCCCAAGAGCAGAAGCGGAATGGCCCAGCGCGATAGACCGTGGACAGCTACAGCCATGGCAGCACCCTCCTTCGGGAAAGCCTGCGCAGAACAGCATCGAGGACCAGGGCCACTACCGTAGAGCAGAAAGTGGTTACTGCAATGGGCCCGATAATGTCTGTGGGGACAAGCGAACCGTGGGTGAGGCGGAGGGCAATAATGGTGGTGGGAATCACGGTGAGGCTAGAGGCGGTGATGGCCATAAAGGTGCACATGGCATCGGAGGCGGTGTCTTTGTCCCGGTTCAGTGCCTGCAGCTGCCCCATGGCCTTAAGTCCCAGGGGAGTGCAGGCGTTGCCCAGGCCCAGAATGTTGGCGCTCATGGCTGCCAGCAGGGCACCCATGGCGGGATGCTCGGCTGGAACCTTGGGAAAGAGGCGGCGGGCTAGGGGGCCAAGAAGGCGGGCCAGCGCCCGCGTGAGCCCGCCTTCCTGCGCAATCCTCATAACGCCGGACCAGAAGGAGACGATGCCGATCAGGCCCGCGGCAACCACCACCGCTTGCTCGCTTCCTTTGAGCACCCCCTCGGTGACCAGATGGATCTGCCCTTTGCTGGCAGCAGTAATCACTCCTGCCAGGATCATGAAAAACCAGATGTAATTGATCATGGTACCCCTCCCCCACAACCTTATGCGTAAAGGGGAGAAAATAAGAGGAATTGCGCAGGCGGACCGGATTATTTTCCCAAGCGCGCCTAAGGGACTCCTTGACGTTTCCTGACCAATATCTTGGGGCTTGCATGCCGGCGCTGATTTTGTGCTATAATACAGTTAAGGTCAGTAATAGTCAAAGAAAGTTGGTGAGCGATTGGGTACGCTGGCAGATCACATAGAAGCATACATCAAGCAGATGCTGAGAAGAAGCGAAGACAACAGTGTGGAACTGAGCCGGGCCCAGCTGGCCAGCGACTTTTCCTGCGTTCCATCGCAGATTAACTACGTTTTGGCTACCCGCTTCACCCTGGAACGGGGCTATGTCGTGGAAAGCCGGCGCGGAGGCGGCGGGTACATCCGCGTAGCCCACGTGCAGGTTGAAGATGATCTAACCCATGCCGTAAATCTCTTGAAGAGCATCGGCTCCCAGCTGTCGGAAAGGCGCATGGAAAACATCTTGGCCCGCCTGAGGGACATTGGCCTCATTTCGCCGGCCCAGTGCAACTTGATCCGGGGAATTGTGCAGCAGGAAACGGGCACGATCAGTCAAGGCAAGGATGTTCTGCGGGCTAGTCTAGTGCGTGCCCTGCTGTTCTATATCATTAAGTCCGAAGCATGAGGAGTGGTGATTGATGCTGTGCGATAAATGCGGGCAGAATGAGGCCACGGTCAAGTTCGTGCAGATCGAGAACAATAAAAAGACCGAGCTGCACCTGTGCCGAGACTGCGCCCAGGGATATCCCAGCTTTACCCCGGGATTTGACCTGCAGCAGCTCCTCTCCAGCCTGTTCCAGTCCGCTTTCCTGGGGCAGAAATCGGCCCCCAGCGTGGCGGCGAAGCGCTGCCCCACCTGCGGGCGGAGCATCGCGGATATCCAAAAGACCGGAAGGTTGGGCTGCGGCAGCTGCTACCAGGTGTTCCAGGAGGAGTTGAACCCTGTTCTGCGCAGACTGCATGGTTCAGGGAACCATACGGGCAAGGTCCCGGCGCGGGCGTTTCCCAAGGTGCACGCGGCCCGTCAAATCGAGGAACTGCGCAGGCGTCTGGAGGAATGTGTACGCTTGGAGAAATATGAAGAAGCGGCTAAGTACCGCGATGAACTGAGGCTGTTGGAAAAGCAGCTGGCGGGAGGTGAAGCCCAATGAGGGAACTGGCTTCCTGGATGAGAGAGCGCGGACCACANGGGGATATNGTGCTGGGCACCCGCTGCCGGCTGGCCAGAAATTTGCAGGATATCCCTTTTCCAGAGGCAGCCAGCCGCGAACAGCTGCGGGAGGTCTTAAGCAAGGCGGCCGGAGTTACTCCACACTTGAGTGAAATGGGGCCGTTCGCCTTCCGGGAAATGGCCACCATGGACGCCTTGGAGCGGGAGATCCTGGTGGAGGAACACCTGATCAGCCCAAGCCACATGCAGAATCCCGCGCATAAGGCCGTGATTCTCAACGCTGAGCGCAACATCAGCATCATGGTCAATGAGGAAGATCATTTCCGCATTCAAGTGCTCAAACCAGGCCTGCAGCTGGAGCAAGCCTGGCAGAGGGCCAATTCCATTGACGACCTTCTAGAAGAGCACTTGGACTTTGCCTTTGACCTGCAGGCAGGTTATCTCACTTCCTGCCCCACAAATGTGGGCACTGCCCTGCGGGCTTCGGTCATGCTGCACCTGCCTGCCCTGCGGCGGGTTCAGAAGGTGCAGGAGGTTTTAGGGGCGGTGGCCAAGTTCGGCTTAACCGTGCGGGGTTTGTACGGGGAAGGCAGTGATGCCTGGGGAAATGTTTACCAGCTTTCCAATCAGATCACTTTGGGCCAAAGTGAAGACGAAACCCTGGAACACCTGGCACGCTTCACGGCACAGATTCTCCACAGCGAGCGGCAGGCCCGGGAATATCTCTTGGAAAAAGAACGCCGCCTGACAACAGAAGATTGGCTTTATCGTTCTTACGGTATTCTGCAGAACGCCCGCATCATTGCCAGCCAAGAGGCCATGGAGCTGCTTTCCGATTTGAAGCTGGGCATTGACTTAGGCGTTATCCCCCACGGCGACCCGGAGCTTTTAAAGCAGCTGATGGTGCAGATCCGCGCCGCACATCTGCAGAGCCTCATGGGCCAGCCGCTGCCGGCCCAAGAACGGGATCGCCTGAGGGCTAGCTTGATCAGGGATACACTACAGAAGCAAATGGGCAAAACTCAAGGAGAGTAGGTGACATAATGTTCGGACGTTTTACCGAGCGAGCGCAGCGAGTGATGGTGCTGTCCCAGGAAGAAGCACGGAGGCTGGGACACAGCGTAGTAGGCACAGAGCATATCCTCTTAGGCTTAATTGCCGAAGGCGAGGACGTAGCGGCCCGGGCCCTTCTGTCCCTGGGCATCAGTATTGATCAAGTGCGCGCTGAAGTGGAGCGCATTATTGGCCGGGGCGAGAAACCCACGGAGGGCCCCATCGGGTTTACCCCCCGCTCCAAGCGCGTGCTGGAGCTNGCCTTCGACGAGGCGCGCCGCTTAGGCCACNCCTATATCGGCACGGAGCATCTGCTCCTGGGCCTGATCCGGGAAGGGGAAGGGGTTGCGGCCCAGGTGCTCCATAACCTGGGGGCAGATTTGGAGAAGGTACGTACCCAGGTGACCAGCCAGATCGGGGGAAGCGGGCAGGCTAAGGCCCAAAAACCCAGATCNGGCAAGACCCCCACATTGGATCAGTACGGCCGTGATTTGACCGCCATGGCTCGGGAAGGTAAGCTTGATCCGGTGATCGGCCGCGAGAAGGAGATTCAAAGGGTAATTCAAATCCTGAGCAGAAGGACCAAGAACAATCCGGTACTAATCGGCGAGCCGGGGGTGGGCAAGACGGCCATTGCCGAGGGCCTGGCCCTGAAGATCAACAGCAGCGATGTGCCCGAGACCTTAACCAACAAACGGGTTGTTTCCCTGGATTTGGGCAGCTTAGTCGCGGGCTCCAAGTTCCGNGGAGAGTTTGAAGAGCGCCTGAAGAAGGTGATTGAGGAGATCCGCGCCGCCGGTGATGTGATTTTGTTCATCGATGAGATGCATACCATTATTGGGGCAGGGGCCGCGGAGGGAGCCATTGATGCGGCCAACATCCTCAAACCCGCTTTGGCCCGGGGTGAGCTGCAGGCCATCGGCGCCACCACCCTGGATGAATACCAGAAGTACGTGGAACGCGATGCAGCCTTGGAGCGGCGCTTCCAGCCCGTGATGGTGGATGAGCCCACCGTGGAGGAGACCATTGAGATTCTGCAGGGCCTCCGGGATCGCTATGAAGCCCACCACAGAGTGAAGATCATGGATGAGTCCATCGTGGCCGCGGCCCGCCTGGCCGATCGCTACATCAGCGATCGTTTCCTGCCGGACAAGGCCATCGACCTCATGGACGAAGCGGGCTCCCAAGTGCGCCTGCGGGGCTTGGTTCCACCCCCTGCACTCAAGGAGCTGGAAGCGAAGATCGAAGAGACCATCATCGAGAAGGAGGCGGCCATTAAGAACGAGCAGTTTGAGCAGGCCGCGAGCCTTAGGGACTTGGAGCAAAAACTCCAGGCCGAACTGGAAGAAAAGCGTCAGGAATGGCGCAAGGATCAGGGCAGGCAGGAAGCTGTGGTTACCCCCGAAGACATCGCCGCGATTGTGGCCAGCTGGACAGGGATACCGGTAACAGAGATCGCCGAGGAAGATGCAGTTCGCCTGCTCAACTTGGAGCAAGTGCTCCACAAAAGGGTAGTGGGTCAGGATGAGGCCATCAGCGCCATTTCCCAAGCCGTGCGCAGGGCCCATGCCGGGCTCAAGGATCCTAAGCGGCCCATCGGTTCCTTTATTTTCCTGGGGCCCACAGGGGTCGGAAAGACTGAACTGGCCAGGGCTCTGGCTGAGGCGCTTTTTGGCGATGAGGATGCCGTGATCCGCCTAGATATGTCTGAATACATGGAGCGCCACGCCGTAGCCCGCCTCATCGGTTCGCCCCCTGGGTATGTGGGCTATGATGAAGGCGGCCAGCTCACGGAGCAGGTGCGCAGGAAGCCCTATTCCATAGTGCTCTTTGATGAGATTGAAAAGGCTCATCCCGAGGTCTTCAACATCCTACTGCAGGTTCTGGAAGACGGCAGGCTCACCGATTCCAAGGGCAGGGTTGTGGACTTCCGCAACACGGTAATTGTCATGACCTCCAACGTGGGNGCGGAGCAGATTCGGCGGGAGTCGGGGATCGGTTTCCGCACCGTTGTGGATGAGCGCAGCGACTACTTGGCCATGAAGGACAAAGTGACGGAGCAGCTCAAGCGCACCTTCCGTCCGGAGTTCCTCAACCGCATCGATGAAATTGTGGTCTTCCACGCCCTGAATAAGGTGCACATTACCCAGATCGCCGAGATCATGCTCAAGGAACTGCGTCAGCAGCTGGGCGAGATGGATATTGAGTTAGTGGTAACCGACCAAGCCAAGGAACTGCTGGCCAACAAGGGATTTGACCCCGACTTCGGGGCCAGGCCCCTGCGCCGGGCCATCCAGCGCTACATCGAGAACCCNCTGGCGGAGGAGATCCTCAAGGGGACCTTNGCGGAAAAGGGTACCATTACCGTGGATACCAAAGAAGGGGAATTTGTGTTCTACTAAGCAGCGCAGGCCTGCGTTTTCACAGCTGGAAAGGGAGTACGCACTGGCGAGAAGCAGTTGTGTACTCCCTTTCCTGATGGTATAATAGAAAAAAGAAGTAAAAATTTGGGATTTTAGAAAGGACAGTTCGTGGCAAGAAAAACTGTGGTCTTTGTCTGTCAGTCGTGCGGTGCCGAAAGCCCCCGCTGGATGGGGAAGTGCCCTGTTTGCTCAGAGTGGAATACCTTGGTGGAAGAAACGGTGGAACAAGGTAGTAAAGCTCGCGGCTGGGCTGCGCAGCCCAGCTGGGTGTCCCCCAGTAAACCCGTGCCTTTGACCCAGGTGGAGGACAGCAGCCACGTCCGCTTCAGCTCAGGCAGCGACGAGCTGGATCGGGTTCTGGGAGGCGGGTTGGTCCCGGGGTGCTTGGGCTTGATCGGTGGCGATCCCGGCATAGGCAAGTCAACGCTGCTGCTGCAGGTGGCCAGCAGCGTGGCCCGGCGGGAAGGAAAAGTGCTCTACGTCACTGGCGAAGAGTCGCTGGCCCAGTTGAAGCTGAGGGCCATGCGCCTTGGGGCCCTGGAAGAAAGACTCGTTGCCGTGAGCGAGGCCGATGCTGAACAGATCAGCAGGATTATCGGGGAAGAAAGGCCCCTGCTGGTCATCGTGGATTCTATCCAGACCATGTACGTGCCGGAGGTAGCTTCGCCGCCGGGGAGTGTGGGGCAGGTTAGGGAAGCTGCGGGCCGGTTTTTGCAGATCGCCAAGGGCGGCAACATCGCCATTTTGCTTGTGGGCCACGTGACCAAGGGCGGCAGTTTGGCCGGTCCGAAGGTGCTGGAACATGCCGTGGATTTTGTCCTGTATTTCGAAGGCGATGTACATACATCGTTCCGCATCATCAGGTCCGTGAAGAACAGATTCGGCTCCACTAACGAAGTGGGCATCTTTGAAATGAGCGGGCAGGGCTTGATCCCTGTGGCCAACCCTTCTGAATTCCTCCTATCCCAGAGGCCTGCGGACAGTCCCGGTTCCGTGGTGGTTCCTTACATGGAAGGTACCCGCCCCCTCCTGGTTGAAGTTCAGGCCCTGGCAACACCCACCCCCTACGGGGGCAATCCCCGCAGGCAGACCACGGGGGTGGACTATCAAAGGTTCTCCATGGTGTTGGCTGTACTGGAAAAGAGGCAGGGCTATCCCCTGCAGTCTCAAGATGTGTTTCTCAACGTTGCGGGCGGGCTGAAGCTGCAGGAACCTGCCTTGGATTTGGGGATGGCTGTGGCCGTGGCCAGCAGCGTATCCAATGTCAGCGTTGATCCCCTCTGCGCAGTGCTGGGGGAAGTGGGGCTTGCTGGAGAAATCAGGGCAGTGCGGGGTGTGGATCAGCGTCTGAAGGAGCTTCACCGCTTGGGCTTTAAACGGTGCATCATCCCCCAAAGCAATGTGCAGGGGAATGAGCCACTTCGGGTTCATGGCGTAAGGACGATTCAAGAAGCTCTAGAAATTGCCTTGGAAAAGAGAAGGTGAGTCGATGCGCGAGGAAGCCATTTACAAACATCTGCAGATGATAGCACCAGGTACCCAGCTCTACGAAGGCCTGGAAAGCATCTTAAAGGCCAGAACNGGCGCGCTGATCGTCATCGGTGATACTCCTGAAGTAATGGCTTTGGTCAACGGGGGGTTCAACATCGATGCGGAGATGCATCCGGCGGCACTCTACGAACTGGCCAAAATGGACGGCGCCATAGTCCTTTCCAGTGACGCCAAGCGGATCCTCTATGCCAATACCCACCTGACCCCCGATCCCATGATACCCACCCAGGAAACGGGAACGCGGCACAAGACCGCGGAGCGCGTGGCTAAGCAGACCGGCCAGATCGTCATATCGATTTCCCAGCGCCGCAATGTGATCACGGTTTACAAGGACAACTGGAAACACGCTGTCCGGGAAGTGAGCGTGATTCTATCCAAAGCCAATCAGGCCCTCTCCACGCTGGAGAAGTACCGCAGTGTGTTTCAGCAGTCTCTGATTAACCTCAGCGCTTTAGAATTCGAAGATCTGGTTACCCTATCAGATGTCACCACTGTGCTCCAGCGCAGCCAAATGGTGAACACCATCGCCAAAGAAATCGAGAGGTATGTAATCCAATTGGGGTCTGAAGGGCGTTTGGTGAGGATGCAGCTGGAAGAACTGATGGCGGACATAAAGGACCAGGGTCTCTTGGTGTTTAAGGATTATTACGTGGGAGAAGATCCGGCTGAGGCCTGGAGCCAGATGGAAGAGTGGGATTCCGAGGACTTCCTCAATGTGGGCATGCTCTCCAAAGCACTAGGCTACGGCAGCAGCGTGAGCAGCCTGGAACAGCCGGCCGCTGTCAGGGGCTACCGCATCTTAGCCAAGATACCCCGTTTACCCATGCCTGTCATCGAGAATCTGGTAGATACGTTCGGCAGTCTTGCGGCCATAATGGACGCCACCATAGAAGAACTGGACGATGTGGAGGGAATTGGAGAAGTGCGGGCGAAGGCCATACGCGACGGTTTGCGGCGTTTACGTGAACAGGTCCTGGTCGACAGCCATATCTAGCTCAGCGGAGATGAAAGATTCCCAGTGTGGCCACGCGCTGGCTTTCCTTGTGGATAATNTCTTCCAAATCCAGCTTCAGCGCATTGCACATTCCCGCGAGGTAGAACAGATTTTGACCGATTTCCGCTTCAAGGACGTCCCTGCAGTTTTCGCAGAGCTGCCCCTCTAAGTGTGACTGGACGTGGTTCCTAATATCTTCAAAGGAGCAATCATCGGGCAGAACTTGCTTGGAGGCATCAATTTGGATGCATCCGCAATCTGTTACCGCTCGAAAGAGCGCCCTGTTTACCCGTGCATTGGTTTCCTGAAACTTGGAAACGATGTCCAAAACGCTAAAGTGCCTGACCAGGTTTTCTTCTACGTTCTTCTGAAAGTCATGACACGTGTTCGTTGGCTTCGTCACTTCGGTCACGTCCTCTCGCCACCTTCTGGGGTCAATTCTGGTTCAATTATAAGGCTTGTGAAAAACGATTGTCAAGTTCGGGGCGCCGCGGCGAATACCGTACCAATTGCGCCCTCGTTTGACTTTGTTCGCCTAGAGTGGTAAATTTATTGTAAGGAGCCAGTTGGTTTGTAAAAGGGGGGTGTTGCCTTGTATAACGTGGGAGATCACGTAGTCTACCCCATGCACGGCGCGGGCGTCATCGTGGCCATAGAGGAGCGGGAAGTGCTGGGTGAAACGCAGAAATACTATATCATGCAGCTTCCCATTGGTGATATGAAAGTGATGATACCCTTGAACGCCGTGGAAGACCTCGGCCTTCGCCAAGTGATCAGCGAAGAGGAAGTGGAGAGCGTCTACAAGGTGCTGCAGGGCGAAGAGACGGCCATGTCGTCTAATTGGAATCGCCGCTACCGCGCCAACATGGAGAAGATAAAAAGCGGTGATATCTTCGAAGTAGCGGAGGTTGTGCGCAACCTCACGATTAGGGATGCCGAGAAGGGTTTGTCCACTGGCGAGAGAAAAATGCTGGATACGGCCAGGCAGATTCTGGTCAGTGAGTTAGTCATTGCCCAGAATTCCACGAAAGAGGAGGTTGAAGAGGCTATTCAGGAGATTTTCCAGCAATAGGGGGTGAAACGGGACATTTTGGGCCGGGAGAGAATACTCGCCAAGAAATAGGAAATACTATGCCTTGAACGAGCAAGCTATCGCGAGCATTTTGCGAAGCGGGAGGTGAAGCGAAGTTTGGTCCTGGTTGCTAGGGTCGTTTTTGCATTTATAGGAGCGCTCTTAGGTTATTCGGGATCGTTAATGCTTCTGGATGCGGGCGTTTTGAATGGAGTCATTGAAAGCGGTTACTTAGTTGGCTTGTTTGCTTTTTCGGGTGTTTTAGTTGGTCTGCTGATCGGCCCACCACTGCTGCGAGGGTTGATGATCGGTACTAAGGCGGCAACCCAGTTCATACTGAAAACCCCAACTCATGAGTTAGTGGGCGGGATCATTGGTCTTGTCAGTGGCTGGATTATTGCTTTGGTTATTTCCATTCCTCTGCTGCGCATTCCGACTTTGGGTGACTATGCACCTATTGTCCTAGGTGTTCTACTGGGATACTTGGGAGCAGTGGTAGGTCTGCGGAAGACGGACGACTTCACCGGCGTGTTTTCCCGTTCGGATCGGGTCCGCCGCGGTTTGAAGACTAGTTCGGAAGCAAGCCCAAAGATACTGGACACCAGCGTGATTATTGATGGCAGGATTGCCGATATCACCAGATCGGGTTTCCTGGAAGGAGATTTGGTCGTTCCCGGGTTTGTCCTGGAAGAACTGCAGCACATTGCCGATTCATCCGATGTACTCAAGCGCAACCGCGGCCGGCGTGGGCTGGATATCCTCAACCGAATCCAGAAAGAACCCTATTGCACAGTGCGCATCGTCGAGGACACGTACAGTGATCTCAGCGAGGTGGATACCAAGCTGGTGAGGCTGGCCAAGGACATCAACGGTAAAGTGGTGACCAACGATTTCAACCTAAACAAGGTCTGTGAACTGCACGGTGTCCCGGTGCTCAACATCAATGAACTGGCCAATTCAGTGAAGCCCGTGGTTTTACCCGGTGAAGAACTGAAAGTACACGTGATTAAAGATGGTAAAGAACAGGGCCAGGGTGTCGGCTACTTGGATGACGGGACCATGATTGTGGTGGACGGCGGACGACGGTACATCGGCCAGACGATTGCAGTTTTGGTGACCAGTGTTCTCCAGACTGCGGCAGGCCGCATGATTTTTGCGAAACCCAAGTCGATGGAACGGGCATTATAGGTTGTTATGCTCAACAAGGCCTGATGCGAGGACATCGGGCCTTTTTTGTTCAAGAGGCTGGAAGCAGGAGGCTGGAGGCATGAAGCTAGGAGTGGTGATCGCTGCAGCTGGATCCGGGCGGCGCATGGGCGCGGAAGGCAATAAGGTGCTGCTGCCCATACACGGCAAGCCCATGCTGCAGTACAGTATAGAGTGCTTTGACGCCATGGAGGACGTAACCAACGTGGTGGTTGTGACCAGGGAAGTTGATCTGGAGCCTGTGCAGGACCTGATCAAACGGCTGGAGCCCGTCAAGCCTGTGCAGGTGGTTCCCGGGGGAGCGGTAAGGCAACAGAGCGTGTTTCTGGGGCTCAAGGCCCTGCCGGCGGATACGGAATGGGTGATCATCCATGATGGGGCCCGTCCTTTTCTCACCGCGGATCTGGTGCGCCGGGGATTGGAGGCGGTNCGGGAACACCGGGCGGTTGCCATTGCCGTACCTGTCAAGGATACCATTAAGCGGGTGCGTGAGTTTCAGGTGGTGGACACGCCTCCCCGCTCGGAGCTCTGGGCCGTGCAGACGCCCCAGATCTTCAGCTATGAGCTGATTGTGGCAGCCCATGAAAGGGCCGAGGAGCAGGGCATAACAGCCACGGATGACTGTGCCCTGGTGGAGGAACTGGGCCATCCAGTGCAGATCGTGCCGGGGGAGTACGGAAACATCAAGGTGACCACACCGGAAGATCTGCCTGGGGCCCAGGAGTCCTTCGTTGGCTTCGGCTATGATGTGCACCGCCTGGTCGCGGGAAGGCCCCTGATTCTCGGAGGGGTGACCATCCCCCATGATCAGGGCCTGTTGGGGCACTCCGATGCCGATGTCCTCACCCATGCGATCATGGATGCCCTCTTGGGTGCCATGGGCGAGGGCGACATCGGGGAGCATTTTCCCGANACTGATCCGCGCTATGCTGGGATCTCCAGCCTTGTACTGCTGAGTCAGGTCATGGAACTGCTGCGGGAAAGGCATTTGGCAATCCGCAATGTGGATGCGGTCGTCCTCGCCCAAAAGCCTAAGCTGTCCCCCTGGAAAGGGGCCATCAGGGCCAGTTTGGCCCGGGCAATGGGCGTAGATGAAAGNCGGGTCAATGTCAAAGCATCCACAAGCGAGGGCCTGGGTTTCATCGGCAGAGGAGAGGGAATAGCGGCGCAAGCTGCGGTTTTGCTGGACTCCAGGCGGAGTTGACTTGCGCGTAGAGCTTGCATATAATAAGGTTATTATCAAGGAACGGACATGATGGGGAGAGTAGTTGAGTGAGCTGCTCAGAGAGGGATGTGCTTGGTGTGAGCATCCTGCAGTCAGCTCGATGAAATGCACCCCGGATCCTCCAACCGAAATCGCGGGGCGAGAGTAGGCTTGGACGGCTGCACCCGTTATCGTGCGTGAAGTGCTGGCAATGAGGCGCAGGGCGCCGCATGCCGGAAACAGAGTGGAACCGCGGCCCTCGTCTCTGTAAGAGAAGAGGGCTTGTTTGATCAAAAGATAGGAGATAGGAAGCAGGAGGGAAGAGGGATGAAGCAGGAGGTAAGGGTGTACAATACCCTCACCCAGGAGAAGGAAGTTTTTGTGCCCAGAGAGCCTGGGCGGGTGAGCATCTACGTCTGCGGCGTCACGCCCTATTCCGATACGCACCTGGGGCATGCCAGGCCCAGCGTTGTTTGGGATGTGATCGTCCGCTTCTTCCAGTGGTTGGGCTATGAAACCCTGCTTGTGCAGAACTTCACTGACGTGGACGACAAGATCATTCAAAGGGCCCTCAGTGAAGGGGTACCCGCCTTGGAGATTTCCAAGCGCTACATTGCTGAGTATCTGGAGAGCATGGACGCCTTGGGAGTGAGGCGGGCTGACCACTATCCCCGGGTGAGCCAGCATATTGAGGAGATCATTGCACTGGTCCAGCGCCTGATCGATGAGGGGCATGCCTATGCCGTAGACGGCGATGTGTTTTTCAGCGTTGCCTCCTTTGAGGAATACGGCAAGCTGAGTAAGCAAAAGTTGGAAGAGCTGCGGGAAGGCACCCGTTTCGAGGTGGATCCGAAAAAGCGGGNCGCCGCGGATTTTGCCCTTTGGAAGGCTGCCAAACCCGGCGAACCTGCCTGGGACAGTCCGTGGGGCAGGGGCCGTCCGGGCTGGCATATTGAATGCTCGGCCATGAGTTTGAAGTATTTAGGCGAAGAGTTTGATTTCCATGGCGGCGGCAGCGATCTCATCTTTCCCCATCATGAGAATGAGATAGCCCAGTCGGAAGCGGCGACGGGCAGGCCTTTGGCCCGCCACTGGGTGCACAGCGGGATGATTACCCTCAAGGATGCGAAGATGTCCAAATCCTTGGGCAACATCGTTTCCCTGCAGCGGCTTTTGCAGGAGTACCCCAGGGGGCTGCTGCGCTTTTACCTTTTGTCCACCCACTACCGCTCTGAGCTGGAGTATTTCCAGGGCAAACTGGAGGAGATGGCCAAAGGCTGGTCGCGCCTGAACGATTCTGCCCGGAAACTACAGGAGGATCTGGCCCAGGGCCAGAACGGCGAACTGACGGGCTTTGATCAAGAGGTCCTGGAAAACTTGGCCCGCCTGGAGGGGGAGATCGTGGAGGCCCTCAGCGATGATTTCAACACCGCCATGGCCATGGGAGTCCTATTTGACTTGGTGCGGGAAATCAATGCCTACAGGCACAAGGGCGGAGTCCACAGCCAGGTGCTCCAGAAGGCCTGGGATGTGCTTAAACTTTGGGCCGGAGATATCTTGGGCATACTCCAGTTGGAACAGGGACGGCTTGACGGCTTGACCGATGGCCTCATGGAGCTGCTCCTTTCCTTACGGGAAGAGCTGCGCCGGGAGAGGAACTTCGCGCTGGCCGATCGGATTCGCGATGGACTGGCTGAGCTGGGCGTCGTGGTTGAGGATACGCCCCAGGGCCCCAGATGGAAGGTGTAAGTGGTGTTTGTCCATGGAGAAGTGAATGTGCAGGAGTTATCACCCCTGGCCTTGGCCTACGTGGGTGATGCCGTTTTCGAACTCTACGTCCGCACCAGGCTTGTGGCCTTTCCGGCTAGGGTGCATGATCTGCACCGCAGTGCTGTGAAGTACGTGCAGGCCTCCCGGCAGGCGGAGATTATCCACGCCTGGGAGCCGGATTTGACAGAACAAGAAAGGGAAGTAGTCCGCCGGGGCAGAAATGCTAAGAGTGGGGTACCGCGCAGGAGCGATGCAGTGGAGTACCGCTACAGCACTGGCATGGAGGCCCTGCTGGGGTATTTGTACCTGAGCGGCCAACAGGAGCGGCTGCTGCAGCTGTTGAGCAAGGTCACTCCCACCCTGGATGCTTAAGGCAAGGAGGATTGCTATGCAGGTATTGAACAAAGGATTTGTGCGTTTGGTGGAACATATGGGCGGGGATGCGGCAGTGATCCGCAATGCCAGGCGCTGCTGGCGCAGCGAATCAAAATCAGAGGACGCCGATCGTCAGCTGCTCAGGCACTTGATCAAAAAGGGACACAAGACCCCCTTTGAAGCCATGGTGTTTACGTTCGATGTCAAGACCCCTCTCTTTGTNGCCAGGCAGTGGTTCCGGCACCGCATGGCTTCTTACAACGAAGAGTCGCTGCGCTACTGCGTGGCACAGCGGGAGTATTATATCCCTGAGCAGCTGGAGGGGGATCTGCTGGACGCCTGGAAGCAGCACAGCGAAGCGGCCTTTGATTTTTACTACGAGCTGGTGAACACCTACAAACTCCCCAGGGAACAGGCGCGCAGCGTACTTCCCGTGGGCATCTACACCAACTTTTTCTGGACTGTGAACGGGAGTTCCCTCATGAACTTCCTGATGCTGCGCACGGCTAAAGACGCCCAGTATGAGATTAGGGCCTACGCCGATGCCATTCTGGAGCTCGTGAAGGAAGCTGCCCCCATTTCCTTTGGCGAGTTTGAAAGGGAGGTATTAAAGCGCGGTGGTTGATGTGGCCGGGCGTCAGCCCGTGTTGGAAGCCCTGCGCTCCGGGCANGAGATCAACAAACTGCTGGTGGCCAGGGGTACAAAGCAGGGTGCGCTCCGGGAGATCGTGGCCCTGGCCAAGCAGCGGGGTATAGTGGTCCAAGAGGTGGATCGCAGTGTTTTGGACCGGCTGAGCCCCTCAGTGAACCATCAGGGAGTTGTGGCTCAGATGGCTGAAGTGCGCTATTGGGAGCTTCCTGAGCTTCTGGCCAAGGCTGCCCATTCCAGCTGGGCGCCGCTGCTGATCATTCTAGACGGGATTCAGGACCCCCATAATTTGGGGGCGATCATCCGCAGCGCGGAAGCGCTGGGAGCCCACGGCGTGATCATCCCCAAACGCCGGGTTGCCGCAGTGACTGAAGCTGTGATGAAGGCATCCGCGGGAGCGGCTAACCATCTTCCAGTCTGCCGCGTGACCAATTTGGCCGCGACTATTGATGCCCTTAAGCAGGAGGGCTACTGGGTTTTCGGTGCAGATGCAGCTGGAGAACCCTGCTTCCGGCAGGATCTCACCGGCCCCATCGCCCTGGTCATCGGCAGCGAAGGCTTTGGGCTGAGCCGTTTGGTGCGGGATAAGTGCGACTTCCTCTCCTCCATCCCCATGCGGGGGAGGGTTAACTCCTTGAACGCATCGGTGGCAGCTTCCCTGCTCATGCTGGAGGTGGTCCGGCAGAGGAGCTGGGCCAACCTTGACCCCCGCTAGGGCTTGGTGTATAATANACCTGTGCCGTGTGGACAACCGTGTCTTGCGACACGTGGGGTGGAGGCGATGGATGGTGAGTGCGAATGCACCAAAGAAGTGTTTTGACATGTACGAGAGTCTCAGCGACGAGGAAATTGTCCAACTCGCCCGGGACACCAACGATGAGGCCCTGGAACACCTGATCAACAAGTACAAGAACTTCGTTCGGGCCAAAGCCCGTTCCTATTTCTTGATTGGGGCCGACCGGGAAGATATCATCCAAGAGGGTATGATCGGCCTGTACAAGGCCATTAGAGACTTTCGTCCTGACAAATTAGCTTCGTTCCGTGCCTTCGCGGAACTGTGCATCACTCGCCAGATCATCACTGCCATCAAAACAGCAACCCGCCAGAAACACATTCCTCTCAACTCCTACGTTTCCTTGAACAAACCCATCTACGATGAGGAATCCGATCGCACGCTNCTGGATGTCATTTCCGGCTCCAAGGTGACAGATCCTGAGGAACTGGTGATCAGCCGTGAGGAGTTCTCAGATATTGAGACCAAGATGGTGGAGTTTTTGAGTGAGCTGGAATGGCAGGTACTCATGTTCTACCTGGAAGGTAAGAGCTATCAAGAGATCGCCGATGAACTGGGGCGCCATGTGAAGTCCATTGACAATGCTCTGCAGCGGGTGAAGCGTAAACTAGAGCGTTATTTGGAAAAGCGGGAAAGCGTGCACTGAACTTACGCTTTCTGACAGGTAAGATTGCCTGTTGACAGAACCATTTTTGGTTGCTATACTCTTAAGTGGCTAAGCCGGTGTAGCTCAATTGGTAGAGCACTCGACTTGTAATCGAGAGGTTGTGGATTCGAGTTCCTCCACCGGCTCCATTGATACAGCGTGGAGGGATACCCAAGCTGGCCAAAGGGGGCAGACTGTAAATCTGCTGGCAGTGCCTTCGCAGGTTCGAATCCTGCTCCCTCCACCATTCATAAACAACGCGGGGTGGAGCAGTCTGGTAGCTCGTCGGGCTCATAACCCGAAGGTTGTCGGTTCAAATCCGGCCCCCGCAACCAGATTTCCCAACCGTCAGAGAGATTCTGGTGGTTTTTTGTTGCCAGTACCGAGAACTCCCATACTATGAATTCTAGGGGGAGGGCTCGGGAAGATGCGGGCATTCATAATTGCTTTGGCAATTACATATACTCTTTTGTGGCTAGTCCCACTGTGGCTGGTCTGGCCCGCCGGCGTTTTGGCTTCCTTGTATCTGGTGACACTAAACCTGAGGCGGAAAGGGCAGGAGCTCACTGACGGACAAATCCTGGCGGTTGTGATGGGATCATGGTTAGCTGCGTGCTGGGGCCTTGTCCTTTTCCTTGTGCAGTAGGAGGACTTTTTTGGGGCTTGGCGAATCTAACCGTAATCCTTAAAATTAGCAATGTTTTCCGGGAGGAGTGGAAAAGANAAAATGGCTAAGCAAAAGTTTGAGAGGACTAAACCGCACGTTAACGTGGGTACCATTGGCCACGTTGACCATGGTAAGACCACCACTACAGCTGCGATTACCATGCTTCTGGCGCAGAAGGGCACAACCCAAGTCAAGAAGTTCGAGGAAATCGACAATGCTCCAGAAGAAAGGGAACGCGGGATTACCATTAATACTTCGCACGTGGAGTATGAGACTGAAGCCCGCCACTACGCACACGTGGACTGCCCAGGCCACGCCGACTACGTAAAGAACATGATTACCGGAGCAGCTCAGATGGATGGCGCCATTTTGGTTGTTTCCGCTGCCGATGGCCCCATGCCCCAGACCCGGGAGCACATTCTGCTTGCCCGCCAGGTTGGAGTGCCCGCCATTGTAGTGTGGCTGAACAAAGCGGACATGGTTGATGACGAGGAACTGCTGGAACTCGTAGAAATGGAAGTCCGGGAGCTGCTCAACGAGTATGAGTTCCCCGGTGATGACATTCCTGTGCTCAGCGGCAGCGCCCTCAAGGCCATGGAAGAGCTGCAGGCTGGAGCACCTGGACCCTGGTGCGAGCGTCTTTCGGCTTTGATGGATGCAGTTGACGAGTACATTCCCACGCCTGAGCGCGATGTCGACAAGCCTTTCTTGATGCCTGTTGAGGACGTATTCACCATCACCGGCCGCGGCACAGTAGCCACCGGGCGCGTGGAGCGCGGTACCATTAAGGTTGGTGACGAGGTTCAGATCGTGGGCTTGACCGAAGAGAGCCGGAAGACTGTTGCCACTGGTGTAGAGATGTTCCGCAAGCTCTTGGATCAAGCTCAGGCCGGCGACAACGTAGGTATTCTGCTGCGGGGCGTCGACCGTGACTCCATCGAGCGCGGACAGGTACTGGCTAAGCCAGGTTCCATTACTCCCCACACCAAGTTTGAGGCTGAGGTATACGTTCTGTCCAAGGACGAGGGCGGCCGTCACACTCCGTTCTTTGAAGGGTACCGTCCCCAGTTTTACTTCCGGACCACTGACGTAACGGGAGTAATCCGCCTGCCGGAAGGCACCGAAATGGTCATGCCCGGCGACAACACCAGGATCATGGGTGAACTGATTACACCCATCGCCATGGAAGAAGGTTTGCGCTTCGCGGTACGTGAAGGCGGCCGCACAGTTGGCGCCGGTGTTGTAACCAAGATCCTGGAGTAG
>JGI24707J26582_10000519_pt1 | contig 29455 bp, 25 predicted proteins | sample BioPla1DNA1_FD_26582 | JGI IMG/M metagenome (IMG submission 26582)
TTTTTTTCTTAATTTTTAACAATTTAATATAGTATAATAATGGATTTGGTGGTTAAAATGAGTGATTTAGTTAGCAACAATACATCTATGGTTAACATTACTTCGACCGAATCTGGTAATAATATAGTCATTTCTACAAAGGATACACAATATTATTATCTACCGTTTAACAAAAATCCTCTCGATTTAACAGATCCTCGAATCAAAGACAGGTTTATTAAATCTATAGAACGGAGGGTGAGAAGATCGAAGTTATATAAAGCCTATATCGATTATTTAAAATCTGAAAAAAATCTTACAAACTGTGCCATATTAGGCAATATTGAATCTGAAAAAGGTGATAAAACTAAAATAGAAATGCACCANGGTCCAATATATACGTTATATGATTATGCGTCGATCGTNTTACAAAAATTTATGGATGAAAAATTGGATCTGAATACGTTTGATATAGCTGAGGAAGTATTAGATTTACATAGACGTAATTTAGTACAAGTGGTTATGTTATCAGAATCCGTTCATAAATCTATGGATAATCCAGAAAAAGCACCATTTATTTTTTTCGAAATGACACATGGAGATCTTATACAGTTTGTTAAAGAGTATAATAAATATTTTTCATTTAAAAATAGAAACGATTTGAAAAAATATATAAACGATTATAAAAAGAAAAGTAAAAATAAGTTAAATATGTTTACCCCAAGCGTAGTAAAAAATGATATTATTTTTACAGAAAATAAACAGGAGACTTAAAAAATCATGAGCTTTGAAAAGATTTATTTATCAAGAAGGGGTACTGAAGAGATAAACAAGATTACTGATTTTTTGATGAATCTTGTTATTAAAAATGAATATGAAGCTAGGAAGTTCGAAACCGCTGAATCTATAACGGATTATTATAAGTTCCATGGAGCATATACAAAAACTGATAGTATCGAAGATTATGATATTAAGGAGTTAAAAGATAGTACGGACGATATAATTCTTTATATGACTAATACAAATATACTTAATAGATTGAGTATAGATTATGGGGTAGCTATTAATATTGTAAACTTATATACAAATAACTATAATCTGTTAAAAAACGATTTGGCAAATAATAATAGATATGCTAAAGAAATATTTAACGGTTTACGTATATCTAGGCAGTCTAATTACAAGGAAAAGAATTTTTATTATAAGCAGTTTTTGGGCGAACCCAATACGAAAGATTCTTGGGTCTACGTAACAAATTATGATAAATCGATCGATGGTTATACACCAGTAGACATATCATCTGGACCGCCTGCAGNAGATCGTATTTATTTTACGAAAAACGAATATGACCAGTATATACAATTGGGTTTCATAAAATCTTGGTATAAGCGATATTTTACAAAAAAATTCGATGAATATATACCTGTTAGTGAAGTTAAATTGTTAGAATTACTTGCGGATGGATTCAGTGGTAGAAAGGTTGTATTGAGCGAAGATGAAAAGTTATTCGGTGTTCAACCAGGCGAAACATACTACCGAATGGATAAAATTTATCAGAATGTTGGTGAATTGAGTCAGTTTGAACCAGGTGTCGAGTATTATGAATTCATATTTAATATTTATGCAAAAATTCAACCGGATGAAATTGAAAACGGTCCTGAAGATGGAAAAGAATATTGGATAATAGAACGTATAGAACACGTTCCGGTACCAGATTTAATAGCGTTTCAACCCGGTCAAGATTATTCCGTTTGGGTTTATGATGAGTATTATTATATAGAAGATAACACATACATCAAATTATCTAAGGACGATNTGATAGCTGGTCCGAATCCTGATTTCGANAATCATACAGTACCAATGTCTAATAATTTTTATGTNTTTAATATGGTACCTATACATCTTGTTACGAATTCAGAATTTCCAAAAACATATCTTCATTATATGNTTAAAAATCATATAAAAGACGTCATAAATCAATTTCCCACATACACATATTTGCGATTTTTGAATATCGCTCCAGCTGATAGAATGTCTGCATATGTTTTGAGAAATATGCCAAATTATAGTATAATTAGATATAAAAAAGATATTTTAAACGATATTGAGTTGGAATACTTTTTTAAATCATATAATAAAGCGAGACAACAGATAGTTATGGATTATATAGATGGTTTCGATCAAAAACAACCATTGTATAATTTACTGATGTTACAGAATTTATTGTATTATACTATAATCAATTATTCTAGTAGTTATATAGAACGATTTTGTTTGGGACAATATACTGAGGAGAATATAGATAACATTCTTAATTCGCACGGATATAGTGAGTTAACGAAAATTAAAAATGTATCATTGAAACGAAAAGTTATTAAGAATCTTAATGATCTTATTGTTAACAAAGGTACAAATAAAGTTATAAATCTTATTCTTGATAGAGTTATTGAAGATCGGGATATGAAACTTACTCGTTATTATATTGAAAAAGAATATACTACNGATAATAGAACCATGGCTATAAATATAGATACTTCTCAAGGGTTAGAAAATTCTGTTTCTTTAGTAATGCGTAAAGTACAAATTCAGGACACAACAGACGATATAGACGCTGTATCAACCGTAGAATATGTAAATTTTGATAATTTCGTATTAGAAGATAAACTGTGGGGTGGATTTGAAAGACCGAATGATTTAAGTGCTTCAGCTGTAGCGAAACGNGAATTGATTAAAAAAGAAATATTAAAACTTAATATCGATTCTTTATTAACACGGTACATAGTTCTTACAAAAGTTGTAGACATAGTNTCTATACAACAAGAGTTGAGAGATCTTATCTGGTTAATGTTTAAGTTTATAGGAGAATCACAAGACACAAGATTCTTTCAAAAAAAGATAGTTTATGACGGGGTGGAGATAACTCCTGCAGGATTATTTGGAGCTATGTGTTGGTTACAGCAGATGAAGTTTCAAAATACCGATCCTGATAAAATCATATTAGATGAATGTGTTATAAATTCTTCTGTAGTATTTAGACAGGCTGGAAGATCTGCAACAACATTAAATAATCCTAGTATACCGTATCCTACGCATGTTGATGAGAGAAATTCATTCGAAGATATGCGCATTATCGATGGAAAACCCACAAGAGTTTTCAATATATCACCAACGATAGCTAACTGGAAAGTTGTTGATTTTATAAAAGAAAATCAAGATGCATTTGAAGATTTATTCATCGGTAACGATGATATGCGTATAGCTACTGTAAAAATGAGTGATATATTGAGATACGATTATGCAAAACGAGATGGTAAAAAAAGACTAGAGGGATCAGATATAGAGATGGAAGATATGACGGATTATTTAGTGATATTCCGATATTATCCAAACAATGAATCGTTTGAAAATCTCAATCCCGATATGGCTATTATAGGTCCAAATACAAATTTCGAAGATTTTGTTGAAGATTATATGCACCAATATCCAGATCTCATAAACCGGATAAATAAACGAATAAGTGAAGCGTATGATTTCAGAGAATATCAAGCTTGGATTTTCTTATTGGAACAAAACCGTAAAAATAACAGTATAGCTTTTATTTTTAAGAAAAAACAAGGTGACGAATATCATACAAAGTTCACAGAATTTATAGAGGATTATGATTCTATAGCTTTAATCGATTACATACAGACTCGATTGGTACCACACAATCCAAACCTTTATGATATACCACCTAAATCACAAGAAGGTGTTGAACCAATGTATAATATAGATAGTATATCAAACATGTTAGACGGATTGACACAGGCTTTTCAAAAATGGGTATCTGAAAATATATCAGACGCTATATTCAAATTAAGTGGTGGTAGTGGTTCAGGACCATCCGCTATAGATGCGGATCAAGCTAGAGATTTAAAAATATTATTTAACGAATTCTTATCGGTTTATTCAGAATTATATAGTATAGAGCGTTTAGATTCTCTTGGAGGAAGTGTGGATAGTGGTGGAAAAGACAATTTCTTACAATTGTTCTACAATCCAGTCGGTTTACATTTTGAACTTGAGAAGACAGACGTGTTGGAGGTAATGTATCGTATATATAGAGTTTTGATTAATCTTGATATGGGTGAAGAAGATATAGATTTAATCGAATACGTTCTTGGAGAAGTTGCACAATTATATGAACTACACGATGTATTAAATAATGATTTTGAAATAGTGGACGGTGAGGTAAAATTAAAAGACCCATTAACTTATCAGCATGTTGAAAATACATTTGATATACATAAAACAGATACTTTGGATTTTGAAGAAGGTGTCGTTTCTACTGATATAAATGTTGATAGAGACGATTTACTTACTTTTAGTGGACATCTATTAGTACAAGTAATAAATACAAATACAAACGAAATTATAAAGGAAGAAAGACAACATCATGAAAACTAAAACAATATATGCACAAGATGAACTGGGATTGACTTATATTAATTCTAGTAAGAAAAAATCAGGTAACTTTGATACAATTATTGTTGTTAACGCCAGAAACATAGATTACCCTGGTTCTGAAACAATTGAAATATTAAGTAATGTGACCACATATCCTGGTCGTTTAAAACTTATTGAAGATAACTTCTTTTCAACGAGTAAAAATATACCAGGACATCATATCTTTATTAACGATAATATGTTAGGACGACACGATTGTGATTTGGGTACAGGTTTACCTAAACCAAACGCACTAAAATGTTATGGTGGGTTCCCATTAGACCAACAACCAAGAAATAATATTCGTTTATTTTCTAGACGAAGTACACAATTTTGGTGTTGTGGAAAAGGTGCTATGAATAATGTTATCATGAACCAAGTCTATGAACCACACAGAACAAATGCAAGATTATACGATATGATTCCGTTCAGAGTTGTTCCTACGGGACAGATGGACGATGAGTTGAAACATATGTATAAAGGAAAAGTTACATATGGTCCAGAACACGGTGTATTAAATGGTCACGATGGGTATTATTTCAAACGATTCGATAGTAATACCAACTATGCAACTGTACAAGTTGATGGTGTAGATTATACACCAAACTGGTTAGACACAGCCACAAATCTTGACGCACCTATACCGGAACAAACATACGAAAATAAATTTAAAGACAATCGCTTGCTACGAATTTCTACAAATCTGACGTTTGAAATCCACGGTAATGACTTTAAAGAATATTATCAACTTACATCCGGTGGATTATCTAGCGCATCGATTTCTGAATTGGGACTGATTACAGGATTGGAAGTTTATAACGATGGTGGTACTATGAAACTCATAGATGATGATACATTAAATGGTCTTCCAAACGATGTTCGATTAGTAAATAAGAAAAAGTCAGAAGTACTAGACGCTGAATTGTTTAGTCATCTTACACTTGGACCTTATAAAATCGCTGAAGAAGCTACACGTATTACGATTTCTTATTTGATTTTAAGTTAATTTTTTAATAGGACGGAGTTGTTAAGATTCCGTCCTATTTATATTTTATAAGAGGTAAATATGGCGACCAAACCATTAACATCTGATGATTTTATAAACCCATTAAAAGGAAACGCCGCATTCAATCTTAGAGAAAGAATGAAAGAATTTCAACAATCGTATTTTGAAAAAGTTTCTAAAGATCTTTTAGTTTCATGTGTTTATAATGAAAAGAATGATAGATATATGTTTTTCTTTAAATATCCATCTGGAAATGAAAAATATCCTACATCTTTGTATTATGATGTGATATTAGAATTTAACCCGAAAAAAACTATTAAAGATGATTTTAGAGCTCTAGCGTCTATAAAAGATTATGAAATCACAATGTTTTCTAATGCACCATCGTTTGTATTTACTTTTACATATGTGGTAAATAGACAAATTGGTTGGCCAAGATGTATGCCTAAAAATCTTTTATCAAGAACAGCTATAATAAAAGCTCCAAAAGTAAGAAACGTTTACCAAATACTTACAATCGAAAAAACAACATGGATATGTTTTTGGCATCTTTATTATAATGGATATATGGCTAAAAATCTTATAAACAGTGTGATGTCTACAAAAAAAGAAGATTATTTTATTAATCAGATAGCGTCTCAACCAGCAAAGTTGAAAGAAATAAAAGTTTTAGAAGGACTTGCTAAAGAAGATAAACTTAAGAGTAAGGCTGAAGCTAATAAAAAGATAATGAAATCTTATAACGATCCAGAAGTAGACAAAGTACTAAATGTTGATTTCAGAACAAAATTTAAAATGGATCCTAGAAAAATATTTAAAAAAATGAATGATAAAACCGAAAAACAATTAAACGACAAAAATCGTTTTAAAATAAATATGAAAGCTAATATGAAGATCAAATAAATGGAGGAAACTATATGAGTACAGCAATTGCTCAACAGTTGACTACTAAAAAAACAAATTATGTTCCAACAGATTCGGAATTAGTTAAATTTGATGGAGCGTATTTATATATAGATAAAAGTGGAACTGCTTCTAGAAGTGTTATAAAAAGTAACCAATTTGTTGTTGGACAGATTACTGATCCGAATTTTACAACAAATGATTATTATCTAGTAACAGGAGCTATAGACTATACTAGTTCTGGATATGGGTATTGTAAAAACGAGAAATATGAATTACCTAAACAATATGTAAAATATGGACCAATTATAACAAAAGAAGAACTAGATATTGTTACAGGTGTTGGTGTTAAAAACACATCTTTTATAAGATATCAGATAGATCCAAAATATGGACTTCCGAAATTTTATAGAGTAAATGATACTAGTTGGGATCCACATATTTCTGATTTTGGACACAATTTTCAAAAACATAACGTTACCGGTCCTACAGCAGTAGTCGATCCTAACTGGGATGAGTATATTAAAGACGAATATGATAATTATGTTACAGCACCGTATGTTCAAACGAACTTTGAAGCTTCTACTGATTATTATATCAAAGATTATGACACATTAGGTGGTGGTTATAGAAAACTTACTACTGCTGAAAAATCCGCTGGTCCGTCCGGAGCTATTCAATATTATGTAAAAGTTGCTGGACCGTATGACAGAATTTATGTCGAAAAATATGTAAAACGTGACGCTTCTGACAGTTTGGTTCCATTTTTGGATTATGCTTTAGCCAACAGTGTTAAAATTTATACGCTTAGAAAAGACAAACAATTGTATTATGAGATCGATGATTATAGAACATCTGACCCAAACAGATGGAAACAAGTCGTAGAAGCATATTATAGTGATAGTGATATTTATTTTGATAATTCAGGTTGGACAAGAGATTATCCTAGATTACGATATGTACAAGATATACAGTATTATAGAAAACGGATTGATAAATATTATGTAGATAGATGGATATATAATTCAGGTACGTGTAAAGAAATTAATGATTTCTTTAATGAATCTGTCAATTATAGATTATTCAACAATTCTTCGGAATTGTCTTATCCGGAATATCCATTATTTTTCAATACGGTAACATATGCTAATGGTAGTTTAGGAACTATGACAGCCGATTCAACAACGATTGTTGTACCCAAAGGAACAACTTTTATAGATGATAAAAATATTTATATTAGGAAGCCTTTCGTTGCAAGAATAACGTTGGATAAATCTATTCAGTCTATACACGATATGAATGGTGAGTTACTCGTTGTGTATAAAGACCATACTTCACAAGTATTCTCATCTATAAACAGAACCAACATGACACTGGTTCCATCTACATCTGTATCAGCACAGATTTCAAACGCTATGTTATTACAATATACAGGTATATCGACCGTTACAGTATCACCAGAAAATTCTCATACGACGAATCCAGATACAACAATAACACACGGAAATGATGAAATATCTGTAATAAAAGATAGTCAACAGTTTGAAAATATTCGATATGATAGGGTGTATTTTGACAAATTTGTCGAACCCCGTAGAGAATATCATAATTATCCGACTTTAAACACATCTGTAAGATTTGTACAATATCCAATCAGATTCAGAATAAAAGATTCAACAAATCATGCATACGATGTACCATTTTTGTTTTTTGGTCTTAATAATAAAGTATATTATACATATTTTGAACCGAATAAAGAGATGGATATTGTTTTTGAAGAATTAGATATTGATCCTATACAAGTCGATAATTTTTATATCGAATATAATACAGTTACTCAAGAGTTTACTATATTTATATTTAGTAGAAAAGATCAAACCGCATCTTACAAATTCAAAGTAGAAATAGATACAACTAGTCAAAATATCGTTTTTACAAACAAACAATCATTAAGTTTGACAGCTAGAGACACGACTGTTCCAAAAACAGTTATAGATAACGTTGTATTAGTTCCACATAATACCACAAATCCTAGTGTTATTAGATCGGTTATACCGAGTTTATTTGAACCACTAACTAACACAACTATGATTTGGAAATATTGGGAAAACAACTTTATTGAGTTCATAACACCGATTAGATGGAACGTTCCTACATTGAATACAAACAATTATGCTATTGGAATGACTGCTGAAAACACTAATACAATGACTTCAAGAGAACACTTTAAAATCCTTGCACAAAATATCTATAACACGTTTAAAGCAGAATTACCACAACCTATAACTACAATTCGTAATAAATTTTCTGCTGAAGGCTTGATTGTTTGTAATGGTATAAGGGTTCCTATAGATCAGATAAAACTATATTTCCCTGTAACAACAAACCCAGCTAACGCCGTTCCTGAAAATATAGAATTCAGAATAGCACAAGAAGCTATGTTTGATGATTTACCAAGTATTAGAGAATTGTTTGATTCTGATGGAAAATACTATTATGTGAGACATCCCGTACAAGATCCTAACAGAAAACTGTTTGTATCGTACACTGATTTTAACGTATTAATTTAAGGAAACGATTATGACAAATTACATAATGACTAAATTAGTAGAAATGTATCATGAAGAATTTGTTAATAATTTTCCAAAAATAATGGCGTATATTAGTAAATTCATCGACGATCGACTTATTTGGTTATCATCGAAAAATATTTTGAAACGAGTTATTGTTACGAAAGCAGATATTCAGCGTTTTTATGATATCGTCGGTGTAGATCCAAAAGCTGTAGATCAAGTTATTGCTGACTCACCTAATCTGGATCATGGTATTCCTGACCAAGTTGAAACCGTATATAATTTAGCTATGGTTTTATCATGTTTCTATGAAGCAAACTTAAAAGAAATTCAAAAGAAGTTTAATACTAAATTGGATCCTGCTAAATTTGTTAGAATGTTTTTGATTATACGCATTTATTCTATATGTCAAAGACAGATGGTTCCTTTTGATCCAGGTGATGGTAAACCTTTAGACGCTCCACAGTATTCAACATACAATTACACGATAGAGAATCTAAATGCTAAATTCGACATCGTAAAATATCCAAATATCTATACAATTTTGGAAAAATATGTTGAAACAAATAACTCTGCTCTAGAAGCTAACTTAAAAAACATCGACGATATGGATATCTATCTATGGAACAGTAAACTTATAAGACGTGTAAAATCAATGATTGGTAAGATATTTAATCAATATCTTATAGATCGTGAAGATGGTAAAGGTATCGTTGTTGAACAATTGGAGGCTACTAATGAAGAGGGCGACACGTTTGCAATAATATCTGCTAACGTATCTAACAGTATTGATACAATTTCTAAAAAAGTATTAAATAATTTTGTCCAAGACACGAATATTAATACAAACTTGTTGAAAATTGCTTGTCAAAAAGCTAATAATATATCTCAACAACGAGTTCGTCAGATTTTGGAAACTGTTAAGAATTCTTCAGATGTTTCTAATCTTATGAATATTATTAGAGGAATATTATCGTATTGGTTAATCTCTTTACAGAATCAACCGAAAACAATAAATTCTAAAGATTTTATTCTTAAATGTTCAAAAGCATATAGTATATCTAATACACACGATAAATTTGTATTAAGTATAAAAGATGAATTACAGAAAATAGTTGATAAATATGGTGCTGAATACGTTAAAACTATGAAGCTAACATCGATCAACAATCTTAAACAAGCTATATACTTATACGTGATGTTTTATATAACTATAAACAATTAAGTTATAAATAGAAGGAGGTTTTATCCTCCTTCTATATTTTGTTTAACCAGATGAGATATTTATATTAGTGAAGAAGAACTATTATCATGGTGAATCGTGTTATCGTTGATTATACAAGATTCAAGTATGTTAAAACACAAGATGGTCGATCGTTCAAACCAGCATCAGACCCAACAAGTTCTGGCGTAAAAGTTTACGATATGGCAGAAATCAGATATATAAATCTTGATATTATGTCTGAACCAAACTTCGATTTAGATTTTGATTCTAGTGGACTAACGGACGCTATCGTGTGTTATTTTCACATACGCCCCGTAAAAATAGCAAGAGAACAGTTGATACCGATGCTTGATGCGTCCGGTGATGAGGTCAAATTGGCTTTATTACAATCGGTGACATCAGCAAAAAAACAACCAACAATAACTGTTCAAAAATCAGTTCGTGGACCTGGACGACCAAAATCGTCTAAGAAATAAGGTTATTGTATAAAGGGAGAAATATTTCTCCCTTTATTTTTTTTATCAATTATATATTCTTACAATGAGTGAGACGATTAAATATATCTCATACTTTTTTTATTCGAGGTAAAAAAATTATGTTTATACCTATAAAAGAATCTAAGAAACTTATAGATAAATTGAAACGGTTATGTAACGCTATAACTAAATTTAACTTGAATTCGCCGTGTTTGTTACAAATAATTAGGGTAGATGGTGAATATCATTTTATCATAACACATGATCCCACAAACGAAGACAAATGTGATTATTATAAAGTATTTAATACTGTATTGAATGATGATTTTGTTATACGTGAAGAAGACGATAAATTATTTAATATTGCGGATGAACGGGTTTCTATCCCAATTATAGTATCATCTTTTGGGTTTAATAAACTTGATGATTTAGATAAAACGACAGAAAATAGAAAACGTTTATTACATATGAAGTATGATTGTGCGATAAATAGTTATTATATATTTCCAAAATTTGTGAACGAAGCGATAAAAGAAAACATTATAGAAGGTTTTGAAGTTGATTATGAACACTCTGAAGATATATTATTTCAAAGAACGTTTGAGTTTAAAATAGTTACTAAGAAAAATAAACGTTTTAACAATATATTGTTTATAAACAATATAAACGTTTTAAATAACATATTTCAATTAAATATTCTTCCATTTCATGAGAATTTTCCATTATCTTCGCTGATACACAATTTATATCATTCTCCGAATATGGTATCGTTCTTATCTTTTAGTAAAGAACGTTGGGAAGAAATATTTGATGAAAACGAATATTCTAATTCAATTATTATTCCGGGATTTGATAATCATCCATTTATACTATATCATCATGATTTTATACAGAAAAAGATAGTAAAAGGATTTATATCAAAACATTATGAAGGAAACAAAAAAGATATTGTTAGTTTATATCTGAGTATAGAACTAAACAATAACATACACCAATACTTTAAGTATCGATATTATGAATTGTAGGGGAAATATTATGAGACTTTATGAAAAACAAGAAACAAAACGTTCGAAAGAAATCAAACAACATTATTTACAACGGATGGATGATAAAGCTTATGAGATTGGTAAAAATCTTGGAGAAATATTGAAAGACAAAATTGATTATAATGGTATCGAATTATCTATAAAATTTCCAAGATATGGTAAACGAATGAATCAGTTGAGTTTTGAAGACGATGAAAGACCATCGTTTAAAAATATATTGACGTTTGAGATCAAACCGAAGCATGTTCCAAAAATAATAGATGTAAAGTCGTATCATATGCCACATTTGATTGGAACGAGATACCGTTCGTTTCTTGAAACCCCATACAGTCATCGTGGTATTGATAGAGAAGGATTTGTGTTTGGTATTGATAGAGAAGGATTTGCGTTGATGCGAGGTGTGAAAGACGCAGGATTTGTGCAGGATGACGAGAAGGGTGAACCTTGGGACAAGATTGTAATAGATGGGTTTAAAGCAACAAATGATCCACTTGTAACAGAAATAGAATTTATTGCTTATACGGACGAATATAAGAAAGAATTGGGATTAATAGAGTAATATGGCAAAGTTTTTATTAAATTCGATATATTTTAAGGCTCGCTGGGAAAAAGATCCATATGCTCCACCAGGAGAATTTCCATTAAAGAAACTATCAGACGATTGTCTTATAATGGTTATTAAGGACGATGAAACAAATACATCAGAATTAAAGATTGTTGAACGACCAACTATTGAATTTTATACGATTAAAGATGAATCGCTAGCAAAACCGTTTAATGAAATTTGTGTTGATAAACATCTTGTTGATACGCACGAGGTCGAATATTCTAAGAGAGATATCGAGATGTGTAAGTATTTGGGTATTGAACAAGAGTATCGAGAACTAAAGAATAATATCAATAATTGTTACCAAAATGGTACAAATTATTATGATGCGTTGAACGATTTGAATGAATTTATGAACGAAAAGGTCTATAAAAATCCTTATGTTTACGGGGCGGATGTTTCTATAGAAGATTTTTATAAGACAAAATTCATGTTAGAACATGGTGATACGATTCCGAAAATATTAAACGTAAGCTTCTACGATATTGAAACGTATATATATCATTACAAGACAAAAGTTGATCAAGACAACCCGATTGCTCCGATAAACGTTGCGACGTATTTTAATACGAAAAAACGTGTGTTACATGCGATATGTCTGTTAATAGATGAAATTCCTATGCAGAAAGAAATTCAAGCAGATATCGATGGATACGTTCGAGAATATATCGCTGAAGATTTAACAGAAGATCCAGACATTAAAGTTCAAATAACGTTTGTTGACACAGAAGTGATGTTATTGAGAACACTATTCCAATTATTCAAAGAAGATCGTCCAGATTTTGCGATGGCGTGGAACAACAACTACGATAACAAATATATAATTGGGAGACAGAAAAAGTTAGGAATGGATGTCGTTGACGAATGGACCCATCCGGATGTACCGAGCGAATATAGACAGTTTATATTCAATGAGGATAGACAACGGAAGAAAGGATTTATGGGTAAGAAACGACCATTCCATAGGTTGTGGGATTGGATTGATGCTGCTTCGTATACAACGTTTATAGACCAAATGAGTCTGTATTCTAATCTACGGAAACGGTTCCAAGAAGAGACATATAAACTCGACGCTATTACAGAAAAAGAATTAGGTATTAAGAAAGTTGATCTTAGTCAATATGGATTGAATATTAGAAATGCTCCGTTTAGAAATTTTAAGATATTCTTGAAATACGCACTTCGTGACACATATCTTTTATATAAGATGGAAGAAAAGTTAAAAGATTTAGAGACATATTTGATGCTTTGTGATAACACACATGTTGAAAATGGTATCAACGTCAGTTATGTTATCAAGAATGCATTCTATATGATATTCTGTAAAGATAACAAAGTTATTGGAAATACAATCGATTATGGTGTAAATGAATCTATCGACGGTGCGTTGGTGCAAGATCCGGAATTAGTTCAAGTATTACCCGTTATTGTTGGTGGAAAACGAACAAAAATCTTTAAAGATATTGTGGACTTCGACGGTAAATCGCTTTATCCATCGCTAATTATACAACACAAAATAGGTAAAGAGAATCAAAAGTTCAGAATTGTAAGTATAACTGACCCAAACGGTAAACTGAAAATGTCTGGACAGGAATTCAATCAAGGATTACAAACTATTGATACATCCGTATTTGATATGTGTAACACATTATATGGTCTTCCAAATTTGAATCAAATGGTTGAGGTTGTAGAAAAACAATTACAAGAGATGGTAAAATAGTAAAAGGAGGTGGTGTGTGATGAATAATGTAAAAAAATGTTTTATTAGGAATAAAAAATTCTGGTAAAGATGTTGAGGACGCCGGTATAAAAGAAGACGATGGTGAAGCACCAGATCGTCCAGAATATTTAAACCAAATAGCTAAGAGATTTGGATTAGAAAAATTGGATCCTCAGTATTCATACGCTTGGGGAGAAAACGGATTATTGTTTAGTAAAGATAATATGACATGGTCGTTGTTGCGACCAGGTAAACCAAAGGAGAAAATTAACTAATGGAAAAAGAAAACATTACAAACATTGAAGAAGGATCGATTCAACACAAATTGATGTTTCACGATGCATTAATTCAAGATGTGAATGAACGGATTTATGTTGATTCGGTTAAAATGGGTATTATTGAATCAAGAATATCGGCATTACGGTTGGAGCATATGGCTCACGTAATTAATCGATCACGAGATGTATTTTTACATGAAATACAAGAGTTGGAGAGTAACTTCGTTCAAGAACGATATGATAGTTTACGACGAGAAATTACAGGATTTAAACAATTCTGGGAAAAACACATCCACATGTTAAATACGACAAAACCGGATAACTATTATATTGGCATGATTCCATTCGAAGTCAATCGTTTAAGACAAGTTTCTTCACGAAATGAAGACGTTGATGTTGATTGGATTCTTAAAGAAGAACTTGAGATGTATGGTGATTTCAGAACTGGTCTAATTATGTTAGATACCGCAGCTGAGAATTTCAGAAAGAAATTTGTTGAAATTGTTGTGCCGGAAGGAACAGAGATTTCAAAAGCATATATAATGCTTCAAGAATTTCCTTATGAAGAATATAAAGCGGCTGTCCTTGGTGTATTAACACAAATACCTATCGGTGGTGAAGTTTTGTATAGTTTCAGCGAAGAAGATATAACCGATTATGTCAAGATTTGTACAGAACAAGTTTCAAAATTTGATATAAACACATATCGTCCGGCTGATCTAATCATAAAGAAAGAAGACAAAATGAATCCTTTTGCAGTAAATATGAAGACATTCGAACGATGGTTACTTGAAAAAGAACAAAAAGAATTTGTCGAACGTCTTGTAGCCGATAATGAATCTAAAGTATATGAAGATTCTGACTTAGAAAAATGGGGATTGGATTTAAAGAAAATGTCTAAAACTCATTTGGAAGCTTTCTTCACAATAATGCTTCATAGAGTTTATCAATCGACACCGTCGATGAAACGTATGGCTGAACAATTACAAGCTGCTCTTGTAGCTGAAGAAATGCAGAAATAAAAAAATAAAAGGTGGGAAAATACTCCCACCTTTTATTATTATTAATCGAACAGTTCCAACTGTTCTTTTTTAAACTGTTCTTTTTTGATAGGAAAAGGATACGACTTATCAGAGATATCATATCCATCAGTTATGACCTCGCCATCCAAATCGTCACCACCAATATAATATTCGTAATGATCTATTATCGATTTGAATTTTGTGTCAGTTATATCTCCTGTCCTAAATTGCCTAGGTTCATACTCAAANTCGTATTTTCCTAAGAAATGTTTAGACATCCGTCTCGATCCGCGACGGAGTCGTAAATATCCTTCAAAAATATCGTTGCCNAATTCATCACACTCGATATTATGAATTTCATCTTGAATCACCGCAAGACATCCGAAAATACGCTGAAACGCGTTTTGATATTTCCGTTGTCTTCTCAATTCATCGATGCTTATCTCTCCAGATTTACCACGATTTATTAATAATAAATCTGAATTATCTGTACAATCAATAATTATTTTCGCCACATTGTGCCTCCTTCAAAATTGTTTATTCCTATCATTTATATAATATATAATCGTGTAGGTGTGTAAAACAATTATATTGTACTTTTCTAAATATAATTTAATATACTAATATAGTTTATTTTGAGGTTTTNAAAGGATGATTTATGAGTAATGTAACGTTAGAAATAAATAGAAATAATTATAAAATATATCCATATAAAAAATCAAAATGGAATAGAGAATTGCGTGTTGCTGAAGGTACTGCTCCTGCGCTCGATGATGGGTTCTGTATATGGGATAATTTTCGAGGAAGACCGGTAAAACGAGATATCCTCAAATTATACGATAAAAAGACCAGTACCCTATACATACCGCGTGGGGTCGATTTGAAGTGGATAGAGCGGAAATTGTATGATTTTGACGTTTTTTACGAAAAAATCGATAATACAGAAACGTATAATTTACCACGTTCAAAAAGCATCCAAATTGACGATAAATTCGTCATTAGAGACCGTTTTCAGGCCGAATCTATCGAATTTTTGACATTTGAAAATCTATTCCATTTAAGGATGCTTGCTTTGGCTACGGGTATCGGAAAAACGTATTGTGCCATAATTTCGGCGTTTAGGCTAAAAATGCCAATTTTGATAATTTCGGAAACTTTAATAGATCAATGGTGTGAACGGATATATGAATATACCGCAGGAACATGTAATACAAACAATAAAGAAGCCGTTATACTTAGAGGAACCGATAACGTATTAAAAGTATTAGATAGACCAAAAGAGAATTTAGATACAATGTTTTATATCAGTACATCATCAACAATGAGTAATGTTATCGAAAATTATGGATATGATAAATTAAATGAAATAGCTGCGCATCTTGGAATCGGTATATTGTGTTTTGATGAATTTCATACAAACTGGTATAAGAATGTTAAAATAGATATGGCTATACAATCTAAATACACATGGTATCTTACAGCAACACCGGATAGATCTAATCGCGAAGAACAGAAACTATTTAATAAACTTATGGATAAGATTCCAATGTATGGTAGAGAAACATTTACAGTTCACGATACTATTAACCTTAGATTAATAGATTATAATACGTTTCCTAACGAATACGAAGTTCGTAAATGTTATACATCTAAAGGATTATCTGCTATATTGTATTGGAATTATATATTTGAAAACCATAACAGAATAGTTTATTTATTAGGTATGGTCAAGATGTTGTTGGACCAATTAAATGACTATGACCAAGAAGGAAAGATATTAATATATTTAGCAAAATTAGATCATATTGATAAATTTATCGATGTATTAGAACGACTATATAATAAAGAGGAAAGGGATGTAGATTTTGGAAACTATACAACAACTATTGAAAAACAAAGAAAGCGATATGAAATACGTAAAAAAGTTATATTTACAACTATTAAATCAGGTGGAGTAGGGTTAGATGTATCTAACCTTATAGCAATATTTTGTTTAGTTCCATATTCTTCTCATGTTATCGCAACCCAAATGATTGGACGGTTGAGATTTATTGAAGATAGAGAGATATTTTATTATGATTTTATTGATGAGGGATTCAGAGCTATGTCTGATCAACGTGAAAAGAGATTAATAATATTTGATCAGAAATCACGAAATAAAAAACATAGACATATTTCCAACAAAGAGGTGTTGGAATATTTAAAATCGTAATATTTATATATTTTATTATAAAGGTAAGTAGGTGATTTATGTCGCAAGAAATAACATCAGATTCGATTTATAGAACGGTTTTTGAAAGCAATAATGTTGAGGTAAGAGTATATGCGAATTATTATATGGAAGCTGCGGATGGAGCAACTATTCCGTTGGAGAAATATTATAAATCGAAGGTGAGTAAAGGTGGAAAGAAAAACATATATTCTGTATCAAAACGCGCAGGACGTTGGAAAATATTGTTGGCTTCGAAATCGAGAAATGTGCAAAAATCACCAAGTGTGATGTTTGGACAAAATGATTTAACTACTGTAAAGATGTTAATCGCTGAAGGAAAAAGGTGGTTTTTAGAGGCTCCATACAGAAATAATTTATTCGAATATGATAAAAATGGTATACCGTTGAAAGTTAGTGAGGAATATGAAAATCTTAAATTATTAATGTATATTAATGACACATATAAGGATAATTTTATATGTATAAGACCTGCTGTTATAACGAACGTGGTTATACAACACACAAGTTATCCAGGTATAATCGTGTCAACTAACGAAGGGACAATATGTTCCGTAACATACACAGAATTCAATAACATATTTGAATCTATTCTCAGTAACTTATCTATAATATCGTTAATAGCTGATTCTTTATATAACGAAGAAGAAAATAAAAGAAAGTTTAAACGGATAGAGGATAAATTAAATATAATATTGAGTCGTTTGGGGGTGAATTAATTGGAATATATTAGTGAAACTAATGAAATCGTAATAAGGAAAGGTGAATATATACGATTAGATATGGGATTTTATAAGTATATTGGAAAGGTTTCTAAACTTAAAGATGTTCCAATGACAAACTGTTTATATACTCTAGATGGATTATTGTTTATACGACGTGTGGATTTAAATGCGCTACAGCGAAAGAAAACATTAAATGCACCAAAGAGAAAAGTGGATACATCGGATAAATTGGATCTTGAAGTAAAACCTGGGGATGATGCAACATTAGTAATCGTTAAAGAATTACTTCAGGGATTTACAAAAGATGCTTTCAAGAAACTGTTTGATAATGATTCGGACATGAATAATATGAGACGAGCTATTACGGAATCACCAAATGGTCAATTGTCTTTAAACAGATTCAAAGTTATATTAGATAAACTTGGATTACGATATAAGATTCTTGTATACGCCGATGAAGAAAAAACAAATAATGANCTGCTTAATAAGATCGAAAAGATTAATAAAGAAGCGGTTAGTGATATTGTGGATTTGGAGGATCGATTGTNATAGAAAAAATAAAGTTTACACAGTGGGTTAGAAAAAACTAAAAGACGATCCCCCCGTTGACTAGTAATTTCATTATACATATAAAAGATATTGATAGAGGTCCTTGGGATTACTTTACATTCCATTTTGGAACACGGGTTGATATAGAATATGTATGTGGTTATGATATTGTAGAAAACAGAACACTAATACTTAAACGTAAACATATAGTATTAAAATTGTATGATGATAATGGTGTGTCTAAATATACCGAAACTACAATGGACTTAGACGATTTACACTACGATTTGTCGGATATTNAAGAAGTAGATTTCGAAATAATTTTAGATTGTTCGGAAANAGAATATATTGAATCCAACAATCTTATANACCCAGATTTTATAAAAATTAGACCAAAAAGAAAAGGAATTAAACTAATTCGAGAGGNCATTCTCGATAGATTAAAAGATAGAGATTAAAAAGGAGTGGAAATATGACATCTAATGATTCTAATAAAAAAGGATCAAATAATATAATCGATTTCTTCAAAGGAAGTAAAAATATATTATTTAATAACAAAAATAAACCTATCACAAGCAAACATATAATAGCTTTAGCTGTATCGGAAATTCTTGGTGTGGGTCCATTATCAGCAGTATATAAAACTTTTCAGAAAATCAATTCTAGAAAAGAAGAAATCAATTTATTGAAACAAAACGTAGATAATATGTTGCCCACAGATAGAGCAACGTTTGCAATTAATCGGGATGAAATAATTAAGAATCATAAGGAACGGTCGATTAAAGACACGATATACTATACAATAATCGCAGGATTAGGTTTCGGTATATCTTATGCAGCAACAGAATTTATAATAAATTCTGGAAAATTAAAAGGTGACACAACTGATAAGAAACTGACAGTTGTGAATAAGAAAGGAGTAAAAAGATGAGTAAGCTTAAAGAATTTGGACAAACGTTTAAGCAAGAGTTGAAGGATTTCGGTAAAGGTTTGTTTGCAAAAACAACTATAACAAAAACCGAAAATATAATTGGTTGGGGAATATCTGAATTGTTCGGAATAGGACCGGTTAGACAATGGTTTAAAGCGTCTAAAAAATCTGGAATACGAAAATCAATGTTGGATGATCTTAAAGCGAATATCGATATTGTTACAGATCCAAAAGATAGGAAAATGTTTCAAGAACGATACGATATTGAGAAACAAAAACACGATAGAAAAACATTGTGGGAAATATTTTATCACAGTGTTATTGGATCGTCGGGTATGATGATTTCTCAATATTCTGTAAAACAGATTGCTGCGCTCGGTAGACGTTCAAAATATATTAAAGATACGATCGATAATTCAAACGTCGATGAAAAACAATTTATCGAAATGATTGAGCGCGATCCGGTAATTATTAATAAAACCGTTCAATCTGCAGCAAATCGAATTTTGATGACGTCTGAAAATGGAAACATTTTCGAATCTGAAGAAAATGTAGAGCCAGAAATAGAAGAATCTGAACAACAAAATACAAATAGACTTAAACGTCCAAACGTCGTACAGATCGATTTATAACAAATTAAATGACGGATACTATTTAAGTATCCGTCATATTTTTTAAGGAAACAACATGGAAGAAATTAAATTTGAAAAAGGTGAAGTCGAATGGGATCCGGACGATAACAAGAAATTTCAACCGAAAACAAAATTTAATCCAAACGCAAGAAATGACAGATTTCATAATAGCATAAAAGACAAAATCGTTAAAACTATATTTACAGACGGCGGTTCTAAAATTATCTATGAAAAAGATAAAACGTGGTATGTGGGAGCATGGGGTTTTTATGACGAAGATGAAGACTTCATGAAAGGAGAAGCTGAAGAACCAGCTACAAACAACCAAATGGAACTAAAAGCTGTAATAGAAGCTATTAAGTATCTTAACAAGATTGGTGTTGATAAAGAGGAATGGGTTAAGATTAATCTTGATAGCAACTATGTTAGATTAGGCATTTTGTTTTGGGTTAAAAAATGGGTTGAAAACGATTGGAAACGGAAATTAAAAGATGGTACTGAGGAAGAAGTAAAGAATATAGATTTGTGGAAAGAATTGTATCAGTTAAGTTCGGAGCGTAAAATTTATTATAATAGAGTTCCTGGACACGCTGGTATTGATGGAAATGAAAAAATCGACACATTCTGTAGCGATCTTATTAAAGACAAAATGTCTGAATTAGGATTATCTGATAAGAAAAAGAAATAGGAGAAAATATGCAAAATCCTATACCGATTTCTGAAGTTGCAAATGAACTTAAAAAGATAAGTAGATATTACACAGTATATGGATAAAAATGTGTGTGCTGAGATATTAACTACTGTTATAAATATAACTGATCCAGATGAGTTTCAATATCTTAAACAATATCGATTAAAATTGGAAAAATATATTAATAATCCTGACGATAAAATATATTTTCCACATATAAACGAATGAATAATATAATAGATACCCCATTTCTGGGGTATCTATTTATTTTTTTTAATTATTTTTTTTGTTGTTCATTATTTTCTGGTTTGTTTTTTGAACGTTTGCCAGCTTTTGTATAATGAATCATTGTCTCATTAATCTTTTGTACGATTTGGAAAAAGATTTGAATCAGTTGGATGATCAACATGATGTATACAGAATACAATCTGTCTGGCGAAGGCATTGTTCCTTCTTTTTTCTCTTCTTGCATTTCTGCACTTAACCACATTGTCGAAACATATTCTAAATCTTTAATACATTTACTAATACGTTTTTCCAAAGGATCATAGAATGCGGCGAACGATTTTGTCAGTTTTGAGAAATTTTGTTCTTCATTAAAAGCGTTTATATAATCTCTAGCTTTGTTAGGATCTCCAGAACTTATATTAAAAACACGTTTAATGATGTTGTAAACGGCCGGTCCAGTTCCACCATCTTCAGTTTTTACAAGACTTATAGCCTTTCTAACTTCATTAACATCTTTTTGTTTAATACTGATGTTTTTTGAAATTTCAGAAAGAGTTTCTCCATCTAAATTGTTTGTTTTAGAAGCGTCCTGCATAGAGATTTTGAGTTTTTCATCAAGATTAATATTAAGATCGTTACCAAAGATTTTTTTCATTATATCTACCATAGTGGTTGTAGAATTTCTCAACGAACCGATGGATTGTATATAATATAGAGTATTCGCTTGATTTTTTAAAGCATTTTTGCGCACATGTTTAATCTTTTCGGATTCGTCTTTAAAAACCTCACCAATTGTATTCAAACCGTTTACAAATTCGTTAACTATATTTGTATTAAAGTCTGCATTACTAAAGTCTAAACANAGAATACCTTTCGGTAATTTGTAATTTCTATCAATATTTGTGGTAACAAGATTTCCATGATTATNGATTTTTCTGAAAAAATTCATTATAACTCGACCGATTTGCTTGATGAATCGCCACACAGCCGATAATACTTTTTTGATCGTTTTCCAAACACCAGATGAAAATGTACCTTTTGCTTTAACATTTTTATCATAACCGTCATCGGCAGCATACTTTTCTTCTAAGCTTTGTACACCGTTTTTGCAAAAAGATTCAATACTCTGGTTACACTTACCATATCGCATATTAATACGATTTAACATACTAATCTTTTCAGCAGCGTATTTCTTTTGTACAACTTCGAATGTATCAACGAAAGATAAACTTTCCATAGCTTCTGTATAATCAATAATTGCGGANTCATCATATCCNTCGTAATTTTCAACTGAATCAAGTGCAGATGTACCAACAATAGTTGATTTTGAAGCACCGATTCCAATTGAATACAATTTTTCTAAACTAAATTCCATATTTGTTTCTCCATAGGTTATAAGTTTGGATTGAAATAATTTTTGAGAGGATCATCTTTTAAAGACTCATCCCCTTTTTGATATAGATCTTCGTCAAAATCTGGCGATTTACCAAAAGCTTCATCTGGTGAATTTGGACCGTAAGGTTCTGACATTCTATCACCATATTTGTTTTGGAAAACATCGTCTTTCATTTTTTTAAGATCTTTAATAGTATCTCTAGCAAATATCATTTGTACAGCGTGATCCATGATGTATACAGTTGCTATGAGATTTCCAATAATTTCTTGTCGGAAACTTACGAAATGTTGTTTTGTTCGTTTTACTAATAATAACAAACTCGTAAACCGTTTCATCTTTGCAGCAATCTTGTTATCTTTATCGGATTCTGTATCAAATTCTTTTAATCTAGCCGTAATTTCTTTGTTCATATCTTTGATATTTTTAGAATCTTCACCAGATGTCTTCTTATATCGTTTAATAACTTGAGTAAGTGTATCGATCAGACCACCATTATCAAGAATTGCTGTTGTACATGATGTATAGTATCCAACTGTTGCTTGCAGCTCTTTAAGTAATTTATCAGCTGCAGATTTGAATACTTCTGTTCTATCACCATCTTCGGCTTGTTCTTTTACATTTTGAAGATAATCCTTAGAAAGGCCCATGAACTCAACTATACCAATCTTAGCTTTTGCTGGTTTAGGAATACCAAACACTAGCATATTGGCTGCACCTTTGATATCTCCAGCCATTAGAGCGCTAGATACAGTTTTTGGTGCGTTTTCTTCAGGTTGTGTAATTTCACCAGATAAAATAGCACTAGCTATACCAGAACGAACGGTTTGTTCTAATTCAATAAATTTACTTTCTAAAGAATCCACATCGTTATCCGGAATAACATATTGATTTAAGAAATTCTTTAAGTTTGTAGTATTATAAGCAGATTGCAGATTGCTTAGATACGTTTTGTTTCGCTTAAAGAAGTTTTCTAATTCGCTATTTTTAAGAATAAAATCACCAAGATGTTTGATAGTTAATGGTGTTTTTCCATCTTTTGCAACAATGGTTGTGATTTTACCATTAATTAGTACATCATCATCGATCAATGTTCGCAAACTTTGTGGGTCTGCTAAGAAACGTCTAATTCGTTCTTGTATAGAACTATTCATCATTCTCTTTTTCTTTACAAAAAGAATTAATGATTTGATTAGATTGACAATTACACTTGCTATTTTTGTGAAAATATTAACAATAAAATTCCAAATTTTAATAAGCCACATTTTCACATTTGATGAGAACTTTGTTTTAAGTTCTTTCTTACCAGCATCGTCTTCTAACGAAAGTGTATTGAATTTATGTTTTAATATGTTAGCTGTTGTAACATATTTATCATCATATTCATAAATACTTTCATTAAGTTTCTCGATCGACATCATATCTTTGTAAGATTCTTTAAAATACGATTCGAATGATAAATTTACAATATTACGCTTCTCATCGTTCGATAAAGACTCTCTAGCAAGTTGTTCGTTATGTCGTAAATCCATATTCGAACTCCTATTTAAATTAAATGTTCTGAACCGTAGATCCATAATAGCTTTTGATAGTCTTATGGGTTCGTCACGAGTTATATTTCCAATACAAACAGTATTGATAATGTTTTCTTCTGTTTTAGATAGACCATAGTCGTGATCACAAATTATAATTTTTCCATCATCATCTAGTTCTGATACATCTGCAGTGAAAATATAATCACCGATATAAACAGGTCCATCATGAACTTCTACAAAACCTAATCGTTTATAGAAATCATCATCGCCTGGATCATCTTTACTTTTGATTAATATTTTCTTACCATTGAGTTTATGAACCAATTCTGTCAATTTTGCTGCAGTTTTTGGACATTTGAATTGACCGTTTTCAAAAAAGGATGGAGATGTTATTCTTCCTAACAATACAAAAACATCATTAGGTTTGACAACACTATTGTGATCTCGAATAATGTTCATCGTTCTCGTTATATCATGATTCGCAGCATCTATTTCAGATAAGAACCAATATCCTCCAGACATATACGGATTAATCGTAAATATCTTAGACATTAACGAGTTGTCTGTATCTATTTTTGGACTCTTACTAACAGGTTCAATCATTTCATTTACTTTACACATATCTTCTGCAACATTTAGTAATATGTTATTAGATTGATATACTAATTCGTTGAAAAAAGATAATAATACCGATAATTCTCCGTTTAAATTCGTTTCGATATCAACCAGATTATTTAATGGATCTGGAGCTTTAACATGCATAGTTACTATATCTCTAGATATGGTATCAAACTGTTTAAAATGATCGAAATTGAGAATATTAATTGGGTTACTTATCGGATTTTGATTACGTGTCAATCCAACAATATTCATAAGTATATTATATATTGTATTAGATTCTTTGGATTTAGCTAATATGTTTTGTAACATTATAAAAACATCTCGATCTTTTGATTCTACAGCTAATGTGAAATTAGGATCGATAGCTTTTAATCCACTTAATATTTCTTCGTTTAGTCTGAAGATAGAATCATAATATGAATCTTTGTCGTTTGTGTGTATCATTGATAAAGATTCGTAAATATTATAATATACGTCGAAAAGTTTATTTAAATTGGATTGTGTATAACCATAATTAGCATCTTTTATAACTGCAGTTGGCGTTTTCGATTGATTTGTAAACAACGAGGTTTTCGCAGCCCATTTGGATTTAAAATCTGTTTCGATTGGTCCATGTACATATATCAATGCTTCTACGGTTGTATTATAGATATCATAAATATTCTCTTTTAAATTAGAAGTTTTATCAAACTTTTTATTTTTAAAAGAATCTATGAGCAAATCTTCTGTGGAAACACCATTTCCAGTTGTATCTGGGATCGGCATATCTTTGTCCGGTTCAATAACTATCGAGATGACATCATCGAGTGTATCATTTCGAAACTTTTCATATATTTCTCCCGTGACAAGTCCTGCTGAACTCACTTTATCTGTTTTTTTAATAGGTTCCGTAAATTCTGCTCCAATTTGAGTCATGTCATCCATATAAAAACCTTCCATTATTTTGATAATATATTATAATGTTTGAGGTTAAAATATAGAAATCGCCCTATTTTGGGTGATTTCTTATATTATATGGGTGATTATGAATTCGATTTTATACCGGTTCCTAAAGCGTAAATTTGATATATAGTCGTACACAATATCTCCTAAATTAATATATTATAGTGTTTTGATTATAATATAGAAACTGCCTGTTTTAGGCAGTTTCTATGGATTTTCTAAACAAAACGTAAAAGATTATTCAGCTTTTTCTGTTTTCGGTTCAGTTTTACCACTACCCTTAGCATAACCCTTATATGATTTAAGGTATTGTTTAAGAGCAATATGGGCTGATTTTCGGAATCTAAAAGCCATAGCTTCAAGTTGTAATTGAACGGTTGTCATAAGTGTATTTGTTCGTGAACGAGCTGTACAATATTTCGATGCATATCGACTAAGCGCTATAGCATTCTTTGACCATTCATATTTACCAGCAGCTTCTTTGTCATCTTTTTTGATTTGGTTATACTCTTCTTTTTCTGCATTCGTAATAAGTTTTTCAAGAGTACCACTCATTTTATCAACCGATTTTGTGAAATCCGCAAAAGCTTTTTGTGTGTCATGAGCCGATCCCAATACATTTTTAAAATTAATCGTCAACCATTCTTGACTAAGAACGTAAAAATCATTAGATTTTTCTCGCATAAATTTACATGTTACTTTACCGATTTTCGGTTCAGCTTCATTTGTGACTGCGAGATTGACTATCATTTTCGGTGAGAATCTCTCTTTCTTGTCTACGATAGATTTTGCGCCTGGGAAAGATTCAGCGATTTTAAGTTCATAAAGCGAATCCGCCTCAGCTGTCCAAGTATCGATATTTTGAGCGATTTCTTGGATAGTCGTTCTGGATTGGTTCAAATCTTTGCTGTTTCCAACAGATTCGATAGCTGCTTGTAATTTATCAGTTCGTTCTTTAATAATTTTATCATTAATTACTTCTGACAAGCCACCTAAAGTTTTTGTGATAATATTAGCAAGACCATTTCCATCAACTGTCCAATTATATGAATTAAATTGGATATCGTCGACTTTCTTGAGCCGGGCTGCAGCCATAATGTTTTCAGCATTATCTTTGTAGAACTTATAATCTTTGACTTCTGCTTTTGTTCCAGCATCAGAAATTTTATTGCTTATCCAGCGAATAAAGTTTGCAATAGCTGTAACAATTCGTCGAGCTGCTGATTTAATAGCATCCCAAACTTTTTTGAAAAAATCTCCAACCTTGCCTTCGATCGCATATTTATACGGATCAAGGTATTCTACGTATCTGAAACTCTCTGTACCTCTAGCTTTTTGCTGATTGATACTATTAGCGATTTTAGCTGCTGCTCTAAAACGATCTTCGAATGCCGATACTGTCATATTAGCAAACATAATATTCTGAGAAGCTTTACCGAGATCACCAACCGCATCTTGTACAAACGATTCAGTCGATCTTTTGTTTGATCGGTCATAAATTTGATTAATTCGACCGATTCCATTCATTTCGTAACCGGATGAGAATTCTGGTCGAGTTATTACGGATTCAATACTAAATTCTTTATAAGACATTTAATAATCTCCTTATAAAAGTGTCAATAAAAATATAAGGTGTGTGCGTCGTTTTGTTGAGTAGGTTTATTTATATTAAATCAAATACACAATGGGTCTGAATACATTGTATAATTTGAGTTAGTATACAAGTTTAAAAAAAATAAATTAGATAGGAGCACTATGACTCCTACCTAATTTATATAGGAATGATTGGATTAAAACATGAAATGTTCAAAAGAAAAAGATTCTTCTGCTTTTTCTGTTTTTGTCGTCTTCTTATAAGCTTTAATATATTGTTTCAACGCGATGTGTGCAGATTTTCGATATCTGAACGCAAAGCTTTGAAGTTGTAACTGCATTGTCGTCATAAACGAATTCAATCGTGTTCGTGCAGTACAGAATTGTGAAGCTTTAGAAGCGATTTTTGATTTTACAACAGTTGAAGGATCGGATTTATTTTCTTCTTTTGCGACTGCGTTATTCTCTTTATCGAATTTCTTAGCAAGTCGTTCAACTTCTTTCGTAAATTTAGCAAAATCTTTTTGAGCTTTTGCTGCTACTGAGACGTTATCTTTGACATTTTGTGTCAACCATTCTTCACTTAAAACCGAGAAATCGGCTGATAGTGTTTTCATTTCACCACAAGTAATCTTTTTTACTTTTTCATCACCACCGACAAGTGTTGCCAAAATCATGGTTTTTGGAGACAGGTTTTGACCTTTGTCTGTGAGACTTGTACCAAAGATACTATTCATGGTTTCATAATAAAGTTTATCAGTAGCCTGCGTCATTTTCTCGATTTCCTCAGTTAATTTCTGAGAAGTATCTTTGAATAACTGGAAGGCTCTCGGATCTTGAGCGGAAACTGAATCACCCTTATCCATTTTTTCTACGTTTTGAATCATTGTACTTGTAAATGAACTTAATTTTGAATCACCTACGGCTTTGGTGTAACCGCCGAGAGCTTTAGTGATCAATTTTCCAAAATAGTTACCATTGACTTTCCAACCCAACGAATTGAATTGCATTTTGCCTACACCGTCAGCAGCTGCGGCTTTATTAATAGCCGATCTGTTGTCTTTGTAGAATTTGTAATCTTTGATTTCTGCTTTTGTTCCAGCATCTCCAACTTTGTTTCGAATCCATACAATAAAGTTACCAATTGCTGTAATTAAACGTTTGAGTGCCGAAATAATGGCATTCCATACGTTTTTGAAGAAGTCTCCAACTTTACCTTCAATTGCGTACTCTAAAGGATTCAAATAATCTACATGTTGAAAACCTTCAACGCTTTCTTTTTTAGCTTTATTGATAGACATACCAATTTTTACAGCTGTATTAAAGCGGTCTTCAAATGCAAATGTGGTCGCATGAGCGAACATAATATTACGATCAGCCACACCTATATCAGTTATTGCGTTTTGTACGAAGTTTTCAGTTGATCGAGATTGATCGGAATACGCTGATTTTAAGCGTCCGAGACCTTTCATCTTGATACTTTCTTGTCTAACTGATTTTGGAGAAATAACTGATTCAATACTGAATTCTTTATAACTCATATCTAATAAACTCCTTAAATAAGGTTTAAAAAGTAGTTAATTCAGGTGACGTGGTTGTTTCTTAACGATTTTAAGAGTAGGTTTATACAAATATTATAAAGAAATTACACAATGGGTCTGAATACATCGTATATCATCCAATAATACTTATATTATAATGTTTAAATAAAAAAATAAAGGGATTTTGTATCCCTTTGTTTTAATTTACCGTTGGGTTCGGGTTCTCCGTTGAATTCTCAACTGAGTTACCATAATTTTGAAGTTATTTGCTATACGTACGACCGTCTTTTTATCTATATTAGAGATTGTTTTATTTAGTCGTATCAAATCATCTTCCATAACCATGAAAGCGTTATAAAAGCCTCTAACTGATAAAGCTATAAGAATAATTCCAATTAAACCAACAATACCGATAATGGTTTCTAACATGATAATCTCCTTTCAGAAGGTTTGTTTTATTTTGTATCCTTCCTCATTAATATGATATACAAATACTATAAGTGATTAAACAAACATAAAGGATG
>JGI24707J26582_10000521_pt1 | contig 29420 bp, 28 predicted proteins | sample BioPla1DNA1_FD_26582 | JGI IMG/M metagenome (IMG submission 26582)
CTTTTTTTCTTTTTCTTTTATTTTCTTTTTTACCTTTTTTTCTATTCCTTTTATTTTCTTTTTTCCTTTTTTTTTCAATCTACAAAACAACCGGGATCCGTTTTTTTTGTTTCGGGGCGGTGCATTTCAAGATTTTACGGTGGTTCGTTTTTCCTAATATTCATAAAAACCTGAAATTGGTTTTATTCTTTTTTAGGATTTTAACGGGTGCGGCGTTTTATTTCATTTCAAGAATTCAAGGGCTAAAACGGCGTACCATAAACTCCAAGAATACAAAGGCTAAAACGGCGTATCATAAACTCTAAGAATACAAAGGCTGCAACAATTTATTCTTTTTTGAGAAAACGCAAGGTTCGGATTTTTTGAGAGACGCGGCACTTTTAGGATTTAAACGGATGCACCGTTTTATTCTTTTAAGGATTTAAACGGATTCACCGTTTTATTTTTTTAGGATTTAAACGGATTCACCGTTTTATTCTTTTTAGGATTTAAACGGAGGCCACGTTTTATTTTTTTAGGATTAAAACGGAGGCCACGTTTTATTCTTTTTAGGATTAAAACGGCGGCCACGTTTTATTCACTTTTTATAAAATTAAACATATTCATAAAGTGTATTTCTTTCTTTTGGGATTCTTCCTATTTTTTCGATTGCGTCTTTATACATTTCTCGAGTCATATATGTACCGTAAGATGCTCCGGCCGACTCGGAAATATCGTCTTCGAACATACTTCCGCTGAAATCGTTTCCGCCGCAATTTAGACAAACTTGGCCGAATTTTACGCCCAATTTTACCCACGGAATTTGAATATTGGGAATCAAATCTTTGAAGAAAAGTCGAGAAATTGCAGTTACTTTCATGTCGTCTTGGCCGGACGCGGATGATTTTAATATCCCTCTTTTTTGAAATCCGGTATTATCGTTTAAATAAGGAAGTAAAATGAATTCCGTAAAACCGTTTGTGTCTTTTTGAATGTCTCTTAGTATTTTAAGATGTTTTGTGCGGTCTTCAGATGTTTCAATATGACCGTACATCATAGTTGATGTCGATTTTATACCCAAATTGTGAGCCTGTTTTATTGTTTTTATCCACTCGTCTACCGAAACCTTGTTTGAGCACAATTCTTTTCTAAGGTCGTCGACTAAAATTTCGGCAGCAGTCCCCGGAATCGTATCAAGTCCCGCTTCTTTTAAAATTTTTATTGCGGATTTTGTATCAAGGCCTGCGTTTTCTGCACCGGTTACAATATCCATAGGAGAAAACGCATGAATCATGATTCCTCCCAAAGGGTCGGTTGCTTTACGAATTTCTTTTAAAATGCTTTCCTGATAATATGTATCGACTTTATCGTTAATTCCGCCCTGAATGCAAACTTCTGTTAAGCCTTCTTTTTTTGCGATTACCGTCTTTTCTGCAACTTCTTTCGGAGTCATAAAATATGCTTTGGGATTTTTAGGACCCACGCTGAATGCACAAAATTGACAAGAACCGGAACATATGTTTGTGTAATTAATATTTGCATTCATAATGTATGTAACAACGTCTCCGACCGTCTCATAACGAAGTTGATCCGCCGCTTTCATAATATCAAAAAATAAATCGTCGCGTTCAAAAAGCTCAACACAATCTTTTATGTCAAGATTTTTCTTTTTAAATTTTTCGACATCCATAAGTAGCCACCCCTTTGTTTAATAGATATTTTTGTTGTTTATTGTATTTTTATTTATTTAATTTATTATCCGTTTCATTATTTTTTGTCGCCGATAATTACCCCGAAATCCGATTTTAAAAGCGGACCGATGCTTGCAACGATTCCGGGAGCGTCCGTATTTTCACGGCAAATTATTAAAGATTCAAAAAGCCCAAGCTTTTCAACACCATAAACATCACGACCGTGCCCTTTCTTTTTTAAAGCAGATTTAACACGGGATCTTGTTGCGGAATTTACAATTATTTTGTCTGTTGACGACTTTTTCCAAGACCACCAAGTATCGATTTGTTCTTTTGAAAATTCCGCCGTTTTCATATCCGGCAAAACATAAAAAGATACGGGCTGATATAATACGAAACCGAAACGCGTTGCAATTTGAGACGCAATACCTGATCCTAGACTTTTCAGGCTTCCGGCCGAAATTGAAAACTCTGGCCCGCAACAGACACACACTTCCTCTTTTTCGATTTTTGAAATATAACCTTTATAGATTTCTCCCGGAACGATTTCATCGATTGAATAAACACGCCCGAATTCTTCCAAAAATAAATTACTTGCAATTACAGCATCTTCACCTGAGACATTTAAAACAAAACGGTTGTTTGAAATGCTTACATCAAATACAGCATCTAAAGAACCGGTTTCATGTTCAATTAAAGATTTTAACGATTGAATCGATGAGGCCGAATTACCGGATCCGTATACCGGCTGAATAATTGTAATCGTGATTGTGTCTTTTGTGTCTTTTGTGTCTTTCTCGTTTTTCCCGCTTTTTATGTTTTTTGTGTTTTCGTCTTTATTTTCCGTTCCGGCCGCTTTTTTAGATGAGATTCCTGTCATTGTTTTACCATTGTTTTAACGTTGTTTTCGTTGTTTTAACATTGTTTACTGTTAATTTTCTGTTATTCGCTCATATATTTTGAATATGTTTCGGATAATTTTTTAAAGTTTTCAAGTAGGGTTGGGGAATTTATTCCTTTTTGATATATTAATTGTTCAATTCTTTTTAATTCTCTGTCTAAAGGACCCAATTGAGAATGTAATAATTCTTTGTCATCTTTTGAATTCTGATTCCATTCTTTATAAATTTCATTTATGTGACTGCTTACATTTATTATTTGCTTTAACAAAACCGGGTCTTCCGTATAAACAGGAGTTTCAACTTCAATTAAATCTTTTAAATACTTGTCTTCTTGCGAAACATTGGAGAAATAGGAACTTTCCTGTGAGGAGTCGGTCGGAAACTCAAACTCTTCTGCCGGTTTATTAATAACCGAGCGAACCGATTTTAACAATTCCGCTAAATAATAACCTTTCGGCGTCAAATGCAAATACCTTGTTCGTCCTTGCATAAAAGAAGAAACAAGGTCTAAATTTTCAAGTCTTGTGATTACTTTTTTAGTATGAGCGAAGTTTGAGTTTATTGCTGTCGAAACTTCCGATATGTAAGTGATCCTTGTTTCCAAAATGAATATCAAAGCTACAGGAAGTTTTTCCTGAAAAATCAAGCGTTCCGCATCATTGAGTTCATAAGATTTGGAAATCGGAGGGACATCGCTTACACCGTGGGGATTTTTTTCCATATAAATTACCTTCCCGAAAAGTTTAAAACGAAATGTAGCACAAAAAATAACTGCAAATAACAGCACAAAAATGTAGCACAGCTGTTAAAAATTATTATATAATTTAGGTGGAATAACTATAAAAATATATAGTAGAAGGCAAATAGATTATATTTGAAAATAAAAATAAAAATAAAAATAAAAATAAAAAACGATTTTTACCGGAAACATAGTTTAAAGGAAATGAAATTAAAGGAAATGAAATTATGAAAAAATATATATTGATGGTAATTGCCCCTGAAAATTTTAGAGATGAAGAATTTTTTGAACCGAAAGAAGTATTTGAACAAAACGGTTTTGAAGTAATTGTAGCGTCAACTGAAACCGGAACCGCAAAAGGTACTCAAGGCGGAACTTTTGACATTGATTTTACCGTGGATCGTGCAAAATCCGAAAGATACGATGCAATCGTAATTTCGGGAGGTGGAGGTTCCAGGAAACACCTTTGGGATAACAAAACCCTTCACAAGTTGCTAAACGATTTCAATTCGGAAAATAAAACGGTTGCTGCGATTTGTATATCGCCGGTTGTTTTGGCAAAAGCAGGCCTTTTAAAAGAAAAGAAATGCACCGTATTCAACGACACGGAATCTATTGAAATCATAAAAAAAGCAGGCGGAAAGTTGGATATTGAAAAAAATGTCGTAAGAGATGGAAATATTATCACGGCAAACGGACCCGCCGCATCAAAAGCATTCGGAGAAGAAGTTATTAAAAAATTGTAAAAATAAAAAAGGTATTAATACCTTTTTTATTTTTTACTTTTATTTATTGTTTTTTATTTTTTACTTTCATGTAATCTTATCGGGTTCCGGGTCATCTTCCAAACCCTCACCTTCTTCGGGGACGTAAATAACTGTTCCGTCTTCGAGTTTATATGCTGTTCCTAAAACTTCTCCCATACCGCTTGATATATTTTGATTTTCGCTTATTTCGAGAATTTTAATGGAGTCGTTAATTCTTTGAATGATTTGCATATTTTCTTTTCCGGGATCTTTTACTATTGTAAAATCTTCGTTTGTAAGAAGTTCCGGAATACCGGCAGACATCGCAAGTGCAACCAATAATGCAACTGAAAACACCATTGCAGCGTCAAAAACGTTTCCGACAGAATTCATAGGATTTATAGAATCGTACACCGAGAACGTATTTCTTTTAAGCTTTCTTTTTTTACGAACAGACAAAAATTATTCCTCCGGATTTAATGCATCAATAATATAATCCATATTGTTTATATCTTTCCAATACCAGCGCTGTCTTACAATAGAAAGACAGTATGCAATTCCTGCAGAAAACAAACCGACAACTGTAGTTGCAAATGCAACAACAAGATTTGTGGCAAGCGCTTCGATATTTCCGTCTGTAAGACCGATGAGTGCCGGACCTAAAGGAATTAATGTTCCCATCAAACCGAGCATTGGGCCTACTGTTGAAATGATTCTTGTTTTTTCAAGGCGTTTTAACATTTTTTCTTCATAACTGTCCGCAACACGATCAATTGACGAAATATCGCCTTCTTTTACAAGTCCAGAAATGTCTTTTGCAAAATTTGTTACATACTGTGTTTGGTTTTTTACATTTTTCAAAATTGTTTCGCATTCATCGTAAGAGCCTGATTCGGCCGCTTTTCTTAAATCTCTACATATTTTACCAAGCTCTTTTGGGTTTTCTTTTCTCTTTGTATATTCAGTAATAAATTCACCCGAATATACTAAAATAATCAATACTAAAAGTAAAAGAAGTATTATAACCGGATATAACAATGAGTTTGAAAAAATATACAGTATGTAAGAAATACCGGACGAAAAATCTGAAAATAATGATAAAACCATATAATCACTAACCTGAATTATGAAAGATATAAAATTTATAAAATTTATAAATGAAAAATATTTTTTGTATCTTTTTTTGTTCCTTTTTTGTTTCTTTTCTATGTTTCTTTTTTGTTTCTTTTCTATGTTCCTTCTTTGTTTCTTTTCTATGTTCCTTCTTTGTTTCTTTTCTTGTTCCTTTTTTATGTTTCTTTTTTATGTTTCTTTTTTAATTTCTATCTGCGAGATAACTTGCTACAATTCCAACCATAATTAAAAGGAATGCCACAAAGTATGAAAACAGTTCTCCTTGACTAATAGTATTGGAAACTAACTGAGGCATTTCACCGGCTTGCATATATGCGGGAATTAAAATTGCTGCTATCAAATAAAAAAGACCTATAAAAATCATAACGGACCCCAATGTTTCCGGTGTTCCTCTAAATGAAAGATTCAGTTTCTCACAGATTTTTCCTAAGTTTTTGAAAAATAAAGAAGAAATCAAAATCGAAAAAACAAAAACAATCCCGACAATAAGACCTACAATTTCGCCTCTTGTGTCAATTACGGTTGAAAGTGCTGCGGCCGAAACCATTAAAGCTGCAAGACAAACAGGGCACGGAAGTACAAGAATTAAAAAAGTTTTGTTAGAAATATCGCAGCCGTCGTTCCATTTTTTTATAGTTGAAATTCCGCCGAATATCAAGAAAAGTGCTAAAACAACATGGATTGCAGCCGCAAGAGATGAACTTAAAAAGCCTTGTACGTCTACCATGTCCATAATATAGCCGGAAATTACGGAAATTATTAAATAAAGCGCACAAAGACCGAAAACCGTTTTCCAACTCGTGTTGGAAAAACCGCATCCAATACCAGTTTTAAGTCCAAATACAAATACACTTGATAATATTCCGGCTATTATAAAATAAGATATTGCATCCATTATAATCAACAACTAATCAATAAATAATCGACAAACAATTAAGAAATCGACAACAAATAATCAACAAATCAACAATAAATTGACAAATAATTAACAAATAAGCAGAATGAATCTGCTAAAATTCATATGAAATAAAGATAACGTAAGAATATATATTAAAGACACTAATTTGAGTAATACGGATATTATATCTGAAACATATATTACAAATAAATAAGTTTCGGAAGATACCGTGTTAAACTAATACAATAAAGTAAACAGTAATTATATGAAAATGTACATAAAATAAGTAAGTATTTAAATAACACATATAATCATACAAGATAACATATAAATATAAGTACATACAATTATTTGATAATAACAAAAACAAATAAACGTTAAAAATGGAATGATTTTTTATGAAAAAACAAAGAGCTGAAGAAAAGAAGAGAAGTAATGTATTTACGGCTGTTTCAAGCCCTATGAGACAGAAAATATTAAAAATGCTTGCAGAAGAAGAAATGCATATTTCATCGATTGCAAGAGAATTAAAAATATCCGTACCGGTTACATCGAAACATATAAAGATTTTAGAAAAAGCGGAACTTGTAGAGAGAAAAGTTTTTGGCAAAACGCACATAATAAGTTTATCAAAGAATAATTACAATTCGATGTTTGACGATTTCGTACCTGTAAGCAAAATAGAAGTGAAAAAAGGTACAACATTGATGGATGCATTCAAAAACGCAATAACGTTTGAAGTTAAAGAGATAAACGGCAGAAATTACATCGTCTCGTCAGAAGGTGAAGACGGATACTATGTGTATTATGTGAACGGAGAAATGGGCGGAAAAAAAATAGAAGATTACGAAATTACGGAAAATACGGTAATCGAATGGAAACGTTTAGAACCGGTCACAAAGAAAAAATTACAAATAACCGTAAAATAATCAAAACGAAGAAAGCAAAAACAAAAACAAAAAACAGAAAAAATAGATGAATAATTGAAATTTATGATTTAACGGTAATCATAAATTTCAAAACACAAACTAAAAATACAAATTTTAAAACACAAATTTAAGACGCAAATTTAAAACACGAATTTCAATTAAAACACATAAAACTCATGCGTCTTCGAGTCCGTATCCTGTTACCGCGATAATTGCTTCTCCTTCGGGCAAATTCGGTGAGTCTATTAATTTTACAATTCTTTTTTCACCTTTTGACTTTCTAATATAAAGTCTGAATGTTGCGGTATGACCCAAAACATGCCCTCCGATCGGCCTTGTAGGATCGCCGAAGAATGCATCGGGCTTAGACATTACTTGATTTGTCACAAGAACAACCGCATTGAATACGTCTGCAAATTTTTGAAGTGAGTGAAGATGTTTGTTAAGCCTTTGTTGTCTGTCCGAGAGAGTTCCGCGCCCGATATATTCCGCACGGAAATGAGATGTAACCGAGTCTACAACTAAAAGCCTTACCGGTTTTCCCGACTCTTTCAATTCGTTTGCCAAGTCTACTGCAGAGTCTACTAAAAGCATTTGGTGGTTTGAATTGTACGCGCGTGCTACGTGTATGTTTCTTAAGATTTCTTCAGGGTCCAAATCCAAGTCAAGAGCTCGAGCACGTCCTTCTACCATTTGTTTTATTCTTTCCGGACGAAACGTATTTTCCGTATCAATTATAATAACTGAACCGTCAAGGCCACCGTATTCAACGGGAAGTTGTACATTTACGGAAAGCTGATGTGTAAGTTGAGTTTTACCGGAACCAAATTCACCGTAAATTTCGGTAATTCCTTGACTTTCGATACCGCCCGCAAGCATTTCATCGAATTCGGTACACCCTGTCGATATTTTCCCGACTTTTTGTCTGCGTTCAAAGACCATGTCTCCGGTTTCAAATCCGCCGATATCGGCGGACTGTCTTGCCGCATTAATAATTTTTGATGCCGTTGCCTCTCCGATTTCCGCCGATGCGCCAAGCTCGGCAGGAGATGCTACTGCAATTGCTTCTATACTTGAATACCCCGCTTCTCTTAATTTTTCCGCTGTTGCGGGGCCCACACCCGGAAGATCTTCTAGCTCAATCATTTTTATAACCTCGGATTATTACAAATTATTATAGTTTTTATGAATTATTATAGATTTTTATAAAGTATTATAGATTATTATAGAGATATAAGAATATGTTAAATACAAACAAATGATAAATAACAATTAAACAATCAAATGTTAAATTATGTATAAATTGAATGTATAAATTGAATGTATAAATATTAAAATCCGTTTGAATCAAAATATTCGCCACCGATTCAAAACGGATTTTTATGGAATTCCCAAAAGCAGTCCAATAAATGAAGGATTTTATTTGACTCCAATGCATTAATAAGAAATTGTAATAATATAAACGTGAGTAAAGCAGAGTGAAAGTAATAAAATAAAACGGTGAGATTGAAAAATGGTTTGCGAAAAAATTGAATGTTCGTTGGTTGTTATCGGTGGGGTTGGGTATAATAAAAAAGAGGATGAAAGGCGTGGAGAAAATCTAAAAGAGGATTCACGATACATAAAAACAAAATACGGGGACGTATATTTAGAAATTGAAAAAATTGAAGGCGAAAAAATTGCTATGATTCCAAGACATTTTGGTGAAAGACATGTGCCGCCACATAAAATAAATTATAAAGCTTTAGTCTCTGCTGCCGCTACTTTTAATGCACCCGTTTTGTCTATAAATTCCGTCGGTTGTATGAAAAATATGCCGGTCGGAAGTTTTTTGATACCGAACGATTTTGTTGATATGACAAAAACTAGAGAAAATACTTTTTTTAACGAAAAAACGGTTCACACCGATATGTCAGACCCTTATTGTAAATCGGTAAGAGACGTATTGAAAAATATTCTTGATGAAAAAAATATAGAATATAATGAAGGGATTTACGTTGCGACAGAAGGCCCAAGATTTGAAACCAAAGCTGAAATAAGATTTTATAAAAATATAGGAGATGCGGTCGGAATGACAGGAGTTCCTGAAGTCGTTTTGGCAAAAGAAGCAGGGCTTTGCTATGCATCGCTTTGCTTAATTACAAATTATGCGGCAGGAATTGAGGAAAATAAAATTTTAACTATAAAAGAAGTGACAGACGAAGTGGAAAAAAGCAGAAAAAATATAAGAGAAATTATTCCGCTGCTGGCTAAAAGGTTAAAAAATAAAAATAATTGCAATTGCAAAAAGTCTTTAGAAGAGAATGAAATTTAATTAGCAAACAATCATTTTTAAATTGAATTAAGTGATAAAATTAAAGTGATAAAATGATAAATCCAAACGATATAAAGTTCTACGATGTTCAAACGATTGAGAGCCACTCTACCGGCATCGTTTTAACTAACGGAAAAATTGATTCGATAAATGAAAATGAAACAAAGGGATCGGGAATTCGCGCATTGTGCGGAGGATCTTGGGGATACACTTCATTAAGCGGAAACAAAGATATAAAATCGGGAATTGATGATGCGAAAATGCTTGCAAAATCGATGAACAGCCATTCACCGAAAGATGAAGTTGATTTGAGTCCTTCAAAGATTCCGAAAAAAATAAGTTCTCCTAAACCGAAAATAAGCCCAAGCGACATAACGATGGAAGAAAAAATTGAACTTTTAAGAGAAATTGAACATTATATAAAATCGGAAGGCTTGAAAAGCACAACCGTTTCATATTCCGATTCGACTTCAAAAGTTATTTATATGAATTCCGAAGGAGCTGAAGTCGAATATGATATCGTAAGGTCGGGATTTTCCGTATCAGCCGTTGCGGGAAACGAAAATACGATACAATCGGGAAGAGAAAGTAAATTCGATATTTGCGGTTATGAAATTTTCAAGAAATATGATCCGTTCGTTGCCGCAAAAAAAGCGGCGGATACCGCAAAATTGCTTCTTGATGCAAAAACGCCCAAAGGAGGAAATCCGAAAGTGATATTGGACCAGGAATTGGCAGGCGTGTTCACACACGAAGCGGTAGGCCATGCATCGGAAGCGGATCTTGTCTTAATGAACGATTCGATTTTGAAAGACAAAATCGGGAAAACTGTTGCGCCTGATGAAATTACGATAGTCGATAATCCGATGATTTACGAATTTGGATATTTTCCGTTTGATGCGGAAGGGTCTGAACCCGAAAAAACGATTTTGATTAAAAACGGAATAATGAATGAATTTATGCATTCGAGAGAAACTGCGAATCGATTGGGCGGAACGCCCGGAAATGCACGCTCGCAAGGGTATGCGCAACCGCATGTAAGAATGAGTAATACATATATTGAAAACGGAAATTCGAATTTTGACGAAATGCTTAGCGAAATTAAAGACGGAATTTATTTAATCGGATCGAGAGGAGGACAAGTGAATACGGGTGAAGGAATTTTTCAATTTAATGCAGAAATGGGATATTTAATTGAAAACGGAGAAATCACAAGTCCGGTCCGTGACGTATCTCTTTCGGGAAGAACTCTCGATATCTTAAAAGAAATTATACTTGTAGGAAACGACCTTAAAATAAATGCCGGATTTTGCGGAAAAGCGGGACAAACAGTTCCGGTCTCCGACGGAGCTCCGCATATTGCGCTTTCAAAAGCAACTGTCGGAGGAATTTGAATGGGGAAAATAAACGAAAACATAAAAGACATAACGGAAGAAATTGACGAAATAATATCGATAATGGACAATGCGATTTCTTTTGCCAAAAAGTCGAGTGCGGACGAAATTGAAATCTTTTATGCAAAATCGATTTCAACGTCGGTCAGTTTCAGAAATGACAAAATAGAGTCAGCAAAAGAAAGCGTGGGCTCAGGATTTGGAATAAGAGCCGTTGTAGACGGTGCTTCGGGATATTCGGGAACAAATATATCAGAGCGTTTGATTGATTCCGTAAAAGCCGCAATAAAAGCCGCCGAATCTATGGATGGAGACCCGATGTGGAAAGGTCTTCCGGAAAAGTCCGAATATTTGGAAATTCCCGGTCTTTACGATGAAAATGTTTGCAACATGAAACTTGAAGAATGTGTAGAAAACACAATGAATATAATTAAAGGAATTTCAAGTGTGGACGGCGTAAAGCCGATTTCGGGCGGCTTTTCAAGAGCGGTCGGAATAAATATAATACAAAACACAAACGGCGTTTCCGCTCAAAAGAAAGCAACAATAGTTTCCGCATCGGCCGACGCCTCGGCAGAAAGCGCATCAGACACGTCTACCGCATTTGATTACGGAATTTCGCGCACTTTTGACATTTCCCCTTTGAAAATTGGAGAAAACGCAGCCGAAATGGCCAAAAAATCACTAAACGGGGATAGAATTGACTCCGGCAAAATGCCTGTTATATTTCACCCGTTCGCATTTTCGAGTTTGATTGAAAACACATTTGCAGAAGCGATAGATGCCGACAATGTACAAAAAGGAAGATCTCCTCTTATCGGAAAAATAGGTGAGCAAATTGCAAACCCGAAATTAAGTTTAATCGACGATGCGACAATTCCCGGAAAAACAGGCTCTTGTTCGTTTGACGACGAAGGAACTCCTTCTCAAAGAACTGAAATATTAAAAGACGGGATTTTAAAAACGTATCTGTACGACAGCACAACCGCTGCGAGAGGAAATACGAAAAGTTCCGGAAACGGATTCAAATCGTCTTACGGATCGGTTACAAGCGTTGATTTAAGTAACCTTGTCATAATATATCCGAAAAGCGATATAATCAGAGAAACGAAATCGGGAATTTATGTGAACTCTTTAATCGGAGCACACACGGCAAACGCAATTACAGGCGATTTTTCTGTAGAAGTAAGAAACGCATTTAAAATACAAAACGGAGAAATCACAAAACCGGTAAAATCCGCAATGATTTCAGGAAATATATTTGATTTGCTAAAGAACATATCGGGCGCCGGATACGATGTAAAAGACGTTGGTGGAATTATAACTCCTTCAATCAAAATAGAAGATATAAGCGTAATCGGAAGCGAATAATATTAAAGCTTCGCTTTAATATTATTCGCTTTTGTTTATTTTGTTTTATATTTTCTGTTTTTAAAATTATTTTGTTTTTATTTATTCTGTTTTTGTTTATTCATTTTTTATTTATTTTGTTTTATATTTATTCTGTTTTTATTTATTCTGTTTTTATTTATTCTGTTTTTATATTATTTTTCAAAGGCGTCTTTAAACTTTTTTTCAACAAATTCAAGAGTGACCGAACAAACGGACAATGTTTTTTTTGTACTTGTAAAACCGGACTCGACTTTAATTGAAGATTTCGGAACTGATAAAAATTTAGAAAAGTCTTCAATCAGCTGTTCGTTTGCTTTTCCTTTTTGGGCCTGTTCGGAAATCCGGACTTCGATTCGTTTTCTCCAAGGATTATAACCCGACGGGATTTCCGACGATTTTGCGCCCGGTGTTACTTCCAAATCAATAAATACGCAATCACCGGATTCGGATTCAATTAAACGAAGTGCATCGGTAAAATTCATAAAGTGAAACCCCGAATAAAATTATAAAATAATAAATAATAAATAATAAAATAATAAACAACAGACAATAAAACAATAAAAAGAGAAGAGGCTGTCGCCCTGAACTAACACCCAAGGATCATTCCGATTCGGTAGTCCTAAAAGTCTCCCTCGGTTTCCCTCGTTACAGGGCTTTATCGCCGTAAATGTCACGCATTGGGGTTGTCTGATCAATCATCGACCGGATAGCCCGGAATACCTCATGCCAGGACCTATACAATACGCAAATAACAATTAGAGAGTATAAAATATAAAAAGTTAGCGACTTAAAGATAACAAAAAAAAGAAAAATAACAAAAAAAAGAGAAGAAAACAAAAAAAGAAAATAGCAAAAAAGGAAAAATATAAAAAGAAAATAAAGGAGAAGAAAAAGAAAATGAGAAATAAGTATAATTTAAACTTATTTCGTCAAAGCCTTTGGTGAGCGTTTCAAATATCTTCTTTTGTAACCTGCGGATGTGAATCTTTGTGCAGGCCCGGGGTGTGCTTTTGATGCCAACCCTTGCTCAACTTTTCTGAGAGTTCCTTTACGACCTTTGACTCTGACCCATTGGATGCTTCCTGTCTTTCCCATAATTATTAACCTCCTTTTTAAATATATTTCTTAATATTTCTTAAATGTATTTTTTATGAATTTAAACACAAAATTAGTGAACTGAATAATTGATTTACGAATATATAAAACTTTTGAAATTATAATTGTAATATAAACAATGTATATAAACAAATATTCAAATTTTTGTGAAATACTTTCGTTAGAAAATAGATTACGTTCTTATTACGCCCTAAAGCTCATATTGCGTTATTATTACATTCTTATATCGAGTTTTATTTTCCCGAGAGATGTTAAATACGATACTTCACCCCCAACCTCTACAACATCTTTATATTCTTCAGGTAAAGGAATTTCAAACGTTGTATATTCTCCGAGATCCATTAACTGAATAACTCCGTCTGCTATATTTAATACTTGTGCGTTTTTTCTCTCAACGATAGGAACATATATCTTTGTAGAAACCGAACCTACGATTGATCTTTTTTGATTGTCGAAAAGGCCGATCGCTTCAATTCTTGCCTTTGCCGCACCGTGTTTTCCCGGTTTTGATTTGGCAATGCTTTTTATGATACATGCTTCGTCGTCAATAATTACGTAGCGACCTTCCTTTAAATCTTTCATTTCAACTTGTTCTTTCATTTAACTTAAAACTCCTTAATTTGAATTATCGATAATCGATAAAATATCGATTCGTTATAAAATAATAGACTGTAAACGATATAATTATAATTGTAAGAATATAAAGATTACGCAAACCAAATTATATTATTTAAAGAGATATAAAAGATTTGTTTTTTATGAGACATTCGTTTTATTATTTTTTAGTTTTTAACGAATAACGAATATTTCGTTTTATTCTTTTTAGGATTTAAACGGATACCTGTTTTATACTTTTTTTGAGAAAAAACAAAGTTCGCTTTTTTTGCGCGGAGCGGCGCTTTTAAAGATATTAACGAACGCCATTTTTATTCCTTTTAAGAATTTAAACGGAGGTCACGTTTTGTTTATTTTAAGATTTTAACGGAGGTCACGTTTTATTTATTTTAAGATTTAAACGGATACCTGTTTTATTCTTTTTTTTAGAAAACGAAAAGTTCGATTTTTTTGCGAGGCGCGGCGCTTTTAAAGATATTAATGGATGCCGTGTTTTATTCCTTTTAAGATTTTAACGGATTCCATTTTTATTTCTTTTAGGAGTTAAACGAATGCTACGTTTCATTCTTTTTAGGAATTCAAAGGCTGCCACGGCGTATCATTCAATTTAAAAATTCAAAAGGTCGCTGCACTTCATTCTTTTTTGAGAAAACAAAAAGTTCGTATTTTTTTTGAGGCGCGCCCCCATTTAAAAAAATAAAGGATGCAACGTTTTATTCCTTTTTGGATATAAACAGATGCTGCGTTTTTTTCAAAAAAAGACGCAAACTGCTTTTATTTTTTATTCCTGTATTTGACTAACGAAATTCCGGACATTTCTTTCGGCTTTTCCAGGTTCATCAAATCGAGAATTGTCGGTGCGATATCGCACAGTTTTCCGCCTGATTTGGCGATAGATGCGTTTTTCGAAATGTCTGCAAGTATAAATAAAACAGGATTTGTGGTGTGAGATGTGAACGGACCGCCTGTTTCGGGATCAATCAAACATTCCGCATTTCCGTGATCCGCCGTCACGATTAAAATTCCGGACATTTCTTTTACTTTTTTGTAGATTTCACCGACACAAAAATCGACTGCTTCGACTGCTTTTACGGATGCGTCGATTATGCCTGTGTGGCCGACCATATCCATATTTGCAAAATTGCATACGACCAAATCGAATGCGCCGGATTCCAATTCGGAGATTAGCGCATCTTTTACTTCAAAGGCGCTCATTTCGGGTTTAAGGTCGTAAGTTGCAACTTTCGGAGAAGGAATTAAAATTCGCTTTTCGCCTTCAAAGGGTGTTTCGAGCCCGCCGTTTAAGAAAAATGTGACGTGTGCATATTTTTCCGTTTCCGCAATTCGAAGTTGAGACAATCCGTTTCGACTTAGTACTTCTCCTAAAGAATTGACTATTTGTTCAGGAGGAAATGCAACGGGAATTGTTAGCTTTTCGTCGTATTGAGTCATGGATGTGAAATTTGGGAATACGGGGTTTTTACGGTCAAATCCTGAAAAATCACGGTTAACTAAAGAATAAGTAATCTGACGCGCACGGTCGGGTCTGAAATTGAAAAAGATTACAGAATCGGAATCATGAATGCGAGATTTTTTTACAGATTCTTGGAATTTTTCAGAGTTGCTAAATCCACTAGAACCTGAGGAATTCGAAGAATTAGAGGAATTCAAAGAATTCGAGAAATTCGGACTTTGAATTTCGGGTTTACAGATTATAAGCGGTTTAACAAATTCGTCAGTTACGCCTGATTCATATGATTTTAAAAGAGCGGAGTTGAAATCGTTTGTATATTCAATCATGTCTCCTTTTCCGAAAACGAGTGCATCGTATGCGATTTTTGTTCTTTCCCAACGTTTGTCGCGATCCATTGCATAATAGCGGCCGCAAACTGTTGCAATTGTGCCTGCGCCTTCTTCTTTTAAAAAATCGTTTAAGTCGTTTAAATCCTTAATTCCGGATGTGGGAAGAACGTCTCTTCCGTCTAAGAATGCATGAATATAAATTTTAGAAATTCCGAATTTTTTTGCATATTTGACAAGTGCTTTTAAATGGTTCAGATTGCTGTGAACTCCGCCGTATGATACTAGCCCTGCCAAATGAAGTGACGAGTCGTTTTTTAATACGTTTTCAAACGATTTTTTAAAAACTTCGTTTTTAAAAAATGAACCGTCGGCAATCGAGTTGTCGATTCTGGACAAATCTTGAAAAACAACTCTGCCTGCCCCGATATTCGTATGACCGACTTCGGAATTTCCCATTTGACCTTCAGGAAGCCCGACAGAAATTCCGGATGCGTCAAAGTAAGCATGAGAATAATTTTGTTTCAAATAATCAAGAGCGGGTTTACGCGCAAGCTCTACCGCATTACCCGGACCGGGTAATGCTTGACCCCAGCCGTCTAAAATAAGAAGTACCAAAGGAGTGTTTTTAGCGCTTTTAGTATTTTTAGTGTTTTTAGCGCTTTTAGAACTTTTAGTGTTTTCAGCGCTTTTAGAACTTTTAGCGTTTTTATTCATTTTATCATTTTGTTATTTTTATTTTTTAATTATTTGCGCTTGCTTATCGGAATATATTTAGGATTTTCTGAAAGCGACTTGTATGCCGGACGAATTATTCGGCCGCCCGTGTATATTTCTTCGATTCTGTGAGCGCACCAACCGGCAACTCTTGCTACTGCAAAAATAGGTGTGAATAAATCGCTTGGTATTCCCAAACATCTGTAAACGAATCCGGAATAAAGATCCACGTTTGCACAAATCGTTTTTCCTCTTCCTTTCATTTTATAGAAAACTTCCGGTGCCAATTTTTCTATAGATTCCAACAGACGGAATTCGGCCGCCATCCCTTTTGATTCCGCAATTGAACGTGCATTTTCTCTTAGGATTACGGCACGCGGGTCCGACAATGTATAAATTGCATGACCCATTCCGTAAATAAGACCTGAACCGTCGCCTGCNTCCTTTTTCATAATTTTTTCAAGGAATTNCGTAATTTCGGCTTCGTCTTCCCAATCGGAAACACCGTCTTTAATGTATCGAATCATTTCTTCAACTTTTGCATTCGCACCGCCGTGTTTCGTTCCTTTAAGAGATCCAAGTGCCGCCGCGATTGCGGAATAAGTATCGGTTCCGGCAGACGATAAAACTCTTGCTGCAAAAGATGAATTGTTTCCGCCGCCGTGGTCTGCGTGTAAAATTAAACATATGTCCAAAAGACGTGCTTCTTCGGCCGTAAACACTCTGTCCGGTCTAAGTGCATAAAGAATCGACTCCGCCATTGAGTGATCTGTTTTAGGCGGATGGAAATAACTGGATTTATTGTCGTATTGGCGTCTTTTGACTTGATAAGCGTTTACCATAATAGTCGGCATCATGGCAATGATTTTTATCGACTGCAAAAGAATATTTTCCATAGATTCGTCTTCAGGATTTAAATCATATGCATAAAGATACAAAATCGCTCTTGCCATCATGTTCATAATGTTGTCGGACGGATTTTTAATCAAAACATCTTCCAAGAAATTGTCAGGAAGTTCTCTGAAATCTGACAATACGGAATTAAAAGCTTCAAGTTGAGATTCGGTAGGTAATTCTCCCGTTAAAAGAAGATATATTGTTTCTTCGAAACCGTGGCGATTTTCTTCAATGCACGCATTAACCAAATCATAAATATCGTAACCGCGGTAAGTCAATTTCCCTTCGACCGGACATACATCGCCTTCGTCTATTATGTAGCCGTGTACGTTACAAATTCGGGTAAGACCGGCCACAACTCCGCTTCCGTCCGCATTTCTAAGACCGCGCTTTACATTATAAAATTCGAAGTCCTCTATGCTGATTACATTATTTTTTTTACAATTTTTATAAAATGATTTAAAAAAGTCATCCTGAATATTTTTTTCTGGGGTTTCATCGCCTGCATCCATACGCGCTCTCTCCGTTTCAATAAATAATTCTACATTACAGGTACATATAATAGATTCATAACTAAACAAATAAGTTATATTTATGCTTTTATAAACTCTTCACAGAGAGAATTAAATGTTTTAAAATGATTTAATTTTTACCATAAAATTTACCAAATTTTATCAAAATTTTACCACAAAATTCCGGTATACCCTGAAACATATATATTTAAAATAATATCGATAATCATAGCGGAAAACATAACTCCTCTATAATTTGAACCTTCAACGAACAATTTTCCACCGACTTCGGGAGACGGATTTCTAATAAACTGAAAGCATCTTGAAAGCATCCACAATCCCGCAAGCAATGCAAAAACGAAATAAGCGGGGCCGAGTTTAGACGTATAACCGATAGCTACTGAAAACAAAATACCTATTGTCCATATTATTGTAATAAATCGAGTAGTTTTTGGAATTCCGTAAGTGACCGGAAATGTAGGTGCTCCTTTTTCACGGTCGCCTTTTACATCTCTTGAAACGCCTGCAAGAGTAAAACCCCAATCGGTCATACAAATCATGAGCCCGAAAAATATTGCGGGAAGCGGTAAAATTTCAGGAGTCATAATTTCAGACGTTTTAAGAATTCCTGCCGGATCAAAAGCAAGCCAAATTCCTATCGGAACCAAACCGTATGCAATCCCGACCGGAATAAAACTAAACGGAGTAACTCTTTTAAAAAACCAGGAATAAAGAGTGATAACAACAAACGCCAAAATGAAAACGCAGAAAGATTCAGGATTTAAATAAAAAGAAATAATCGCTGCAATAAGTGCAAGAGCGGTTGCAAAAGTAAATGCGTTTTTAATAGTTAAATCGCCGGAAGGAAGCGGACGATTCGGAAGGTTTATAGAATCAATATCAACATCGAAACAATCGTTAAATACATATGAACCGGTTATCGCAAAAAAACCGCCAATTGTTGCCAAAATAAAAGTAAAAAGAGAGGGAAGAGAGCCAACCCCGTTTACATAAACAGTTGCATAATAATACGCCAAAAGAGCGGACGACGCAGGAAGCGTAATGTCCATAAAAGCAATTTCCGGACGAAGCATTACAATATATGACTTAATTTTATTAAGAAATGACAAAATAACCCTTCCAATTAAATTAAAAACCAACAATTACGTTAAAAAAGAATTTGAACGATAAACGATATTGGATACCTAAAGTTAATTTATTAAATATAAAGCCTTCTATAAAATGATATCTTTACAATAATATTTATAAAAACCTTTATAAAAACCATTATAAAAACCTTTATAAAAAAAAATTATAAAATTTATTTTCAAACTTAAATATTATTTTAAAACTTAAATATTGTTTTCGAACTCGTTTACGGTATCCTGTTCTACTTTATCGATTATTTTACAAATTTCGGAAAGTTCGTTAAAAAAGCACTCCGGGATAAAACGAAGTTGTTTGCTTTTGACAAATGTAAACTCCGCATCCGGGTTTTGTTTGATTAAATGTATTGTGTTTGAAATCGCAGTTTCTATTACGTCTTCGTCTTGATTTAAAGAAACTTCCGCGTTGAACGGATAGTTTCCGTCCAATTCCGACGGATATGCGCCAAACGGCGGTTTAAATGAAAACAAATTATCGAAATTTCTATCGATGCTTGTTTTTCCGGAGCGAATGATTGAGGTTCCCGAGACTGTAAATCTTTCCAAACGGTTTCTAAAGCGTATAACTTCAGGCCTGTGAGACGAAAAAGTTCCGCAATCCAAAAATGTGCTTTTGGTCGCTGTGTCGTACTTTTCCATCCAAGCGCCATGTTTTTTTAAAGCGTAAAGAGCATCGAGCATTCGTGGATGAGAGTGGCACCTAAGCTCGACCAATTCAAGAAGTCTGCCTTCCGATATTGCTTGTTTTATTCGTCTGATTTCTTCAAATGTGACGTAAAGATTGTGACGAGATAAAAGTTCTTCTTTGTTTTCGGATTTTCTAATGGAATCGGCCGTATTTTGCATACAAATCGGACACGAGCAGGGCAAATGTTTTAACCTGTCAAGCGGATACGTTCCGTTAACTGTAATATATCTGTCGTTTTTTGCATACAAAGCGTATGCAGCCGAGTCAAACAAATCGCAACCTAGAGAAACGGCAAGTGCAAACATCATAGGATGGCCCGCGCCGAACAAGTGAACCGGAACGGAAGGTCCGAGTCCCTTTTTAGAAGAAACGATAACATCGACGAGATCGGAATAGCGATAATTTGACATTAAAGGAACAACGGCGCCTATCGGAAATACATCACATCCGAGCTCACGTACAAAATTTCCGCTTTTCACTCTCAAATCGTCATAAAGCGATCCTTGAACGGGGCCGGCCAAAAGCATTTGACACGATTCTGAAGATTTAATAAAATCTGAATATTTTGGAACAATTCGTCTTGCTTCGGCTATTCTTTCGTTTGTGAGTTCAAGCTCTTTTTCCGCAACTTCGTATGAAACGTCAGGCGGTGTCGGAACGTCTAACGGGACTCCGATATCCGTTTTAATTTTCATTTGAAAATCAATTATTTCCGAATTTGAAACTCTTATGTCTCCGTATACGGACAATTGAAAAGAACCGGAATCGGTCATGACAGGACCGTCAAAATCCAGCAAACCGTGAACTCCTAAACTTAATGCTTTTTCTCTTAAATCTTCATGAGAATAAATAATGTAAGAATTCGTAATCAACATTTCCGCTCCGAATTCTCTCATTTCGGACGGTTTTATAAGATTAATATTTGGATTAATTACAGGCATTACAGTAGGCGTTTCAACGATTCCGTGAGCCGTTTTCAGTCGACCGATTCGACCGGCCCCGTCTTTTTCAATTATTTCAAAGATTGACATTTTCTGTTTCCGTATGAGAAAAATAAATGATAACACATTATAAAAAATTACTTCTTCTGAGAAGGTTTTTTGTACATCTGTGGGATTTAATCGGCATTATGTGTATTCCGTTTGATATGTTTTTCATACATTTTATAATTTCAGCTGTAATTTCAATTCCTTCTTCGATTTGGTCGTCTGCGTATTCCATTCGTTTTATAATTTCGGGAGGAACTGAAATTCCGGGAATGTTTTGATTCATATAGCGTGCCATTTCAACAGATCTTAAAGGGACAATTCCGCTTAATATCGGAATATCTATTCCTCTGTCTCTAATTAGGTCCATGAATTCGGAAAACATATCTACATCAAAGACCGCCTGTGTTTGTATAAATTCGGCTCCTGCTTTTACTTTTTTTTCCAATTTCATTATTTGAAACTTTTTTTCCGGAACAGGATTACAAACAGCACCGACACACATATCAAACGGACCCGCGATATTTGAGCCTGATAAAGAAGTGCCTTTTTTAAGTAACGATATTGCATTTAATGCATGAACGGAATCCAAATCGTAAACAGGCTTTGCGCCGGGTTGATTTCCGAAAGTCGGGTAGTCGCCGGACATTATAAGAATATTTCGAATGCCCAAACCGTACGCACCCAAAACGTCAGATTGAATTCCGATACGATTTCGGTCGCGGCAAGTCATTTGCATAATCGGCTCATAGCCGTTTTGTTTAAGCAGAGTTGAAAATGCAATGGAAGACATATGAAGCTGAGCACATTGATTGTCGGTTACGTTTACGGCATCGGCCAACTCTCTTATAAACGATGCGTTCTCAATGGAATAAGATGTGTCCGTTCCTTTCGGAGGCGGAACTTCGCACGTTATAACAAACTTCCCCGATTGAAGTTTTTCACGAAATTTCATCCTTTAAAATCAACTCTTATAACTGAAAAATAAAAATAAAAAATAGTCAAACCGATTAATCGTTTCGGTGATCCTTATGAGTTATATAATGTTCAAACGGAAGATTTTCCTGTCCGCTGAATCGTTTTTCTATTAATTCCCAAATGCAATCTTTATTTCCTACTTCGCATTTTCCGTCTTTTGAGCCGCCGCAAGGGCCGTTTAATTGAGATTTGGGACATTCGGCGGTAGGGCAGAGTCCGCCGTAAATACTGCTTGTGCAATCGCCGCACATAATACAAATGCGTGTGTGTATGTCGCCTTTGCTCAGACCACCAAGCGACAGCGTATTTGTCGTACAGACTACCGGAATATCTAAAACAGTCGCAACTACGGAAGACCCGCTTCCGCACGACATCACCAAAACAACGTCCGCATTTTGTATATTTTCATTTCTTTCAACGAGCGATTCATACGACCGGATACTGCAAGCGGCCGTTGGCAATATGCTGCCTCCTACATTATAGCCGAGTTCCGTTAAAGCATCGGTTAATGCTTTTATTTCAGGCTCGCCACCGGTCCCCATTTTTGCGGCGCAGACGTTACAGCCGATAATAAATACATTAGATTTTTTATCTATTTTAGATATTATCTCGCCTAACGGCTTGCTTTCTGTCAAAATCATAAAATAAACCCCGGAAAATAAAAAAGAAATGAGATATTAAATATTGATATTTATTAAACGATATTTATAAAATATTGAGATTAAATATTGATATTTAATAGTGTAAACATATTATAAGGAGCTTATTACATATAAATTATATGTTACTTTTACGGGTATACTTTATTAACGAGTTAGAAAGCGCCTACATAAAATAAGACAATTGTACCAAATACAATAAACAAAGCGGATAAAACTAAAATGAATTTTGAGATTTTCGATTCCGTCTCAAGACCCGCAGACATTTTCAAATCGGAAGTGTGCGCAAACTTTTGGCTTGCAATTATTAAAACCATGTGAGAAAAAATAGTTAAAACTGCAATCCATAGAAATGAAAACTTATAGCCGAGAGTGAAATAAAGAGCTGTTCCGCCTATAAAAAATAGAACTCCGACTACTGCATAAATTTTTCTAAAAAAGTAAACAAATCCGTCCATGTCGAAATTATGCTTTTCTTTATCGGATAAAGCGTTGTAATTTCCTAAAAAATAATGAGCGTTTGATTTGTTTACGATAAGGGCAAAAAACAAAGGAATTAGTGAAACTAAACAAATTGCGGGCAAAATTAAAGAGCTTAAAAAAGAGTAGGACATAAAAATACTCCAAAATAAAGAAAAATAATAGATCACAGAAATGGTAAAATGATAAAATGGTAAAATGATGAAATGGTAAAATGATAGAACGATAATTAAATTTTTGATTTTATAATATCAAGCGACTTTTTTGCATTCTCGATACTTTTGTTTTCCAAAATTACGTGCGCTTTTGAATTCTTGATTTTGTCGAATACTTTTGAAAAGTCCGTATTTCCGTCTCCTATTGCCAAGTGGTCGTCCGACTCTCCGAAATTATCATGGATATGGAAGTGATCGATGTTCATTTTAAGAAATTCGGATAAATTTCCGGTTATATTTGCGTGACCTACATCGAGTACGAAATTGTTATTTTTCAAATCTATATCTTTCGGGTTTTGGAATAGATACATGAAATAATTCGGCATGTTTTCAACACATATGCAAACACCTGTGTTTTCCTAGAGTTTATTTAAAAAATCAAGCGATTTTTCAAGAGAAGAATATGCTTTTGGCAACATGTAATCTTCAGAAGTATAGCCCGGATGAACAACCATAGTAGTTATATTATAGCTTGCGCATAAATCCGCCAAGTCTGAAATTATGTCAAGAGAAGTAATTCTTGTTTTTTCACGAACGGACGCAATATTTATATCAACTGTAGGTGAATGGACGGAATATTTCAAATTGTATGAAGAAAGTATCGAGGAATTTTCAAAAAGGTCGTGACGCCCTTCAGAAAATATTTCTGCAAAATCAACATAATATTCAATAGATTCAAGCGCAAAATCAAGCGATTCCCCAATAAATGCTGTAGTGGATATACCAATCATATGTAAATATATACAATCAATATATAAATAAAGTAGTTGATTTTATTCATATTTTTTTATTTCGTATAAATCTATTTCGATTTGTCGATTAATTTATTTATTGATTAATTTTGTCGATTAATTTATAACTGTAAAACGATATTAATATGAGAATCAAGTAATAAAATAAAATTAGAGAATGAGAGGACTTTTATGTATTCTGAAAGAATTAAAACGCTTAAACCTTATCTTTTTGCATCGATTGACGAATCAAAACAGGCGATGATCGACAAAGGTGTTGACATCATAGATTTAGGAGTTGGGGACCCTGACAAACCGACTCCGAAGCATATTGTGGATGCTTTGTGCGAAGCGGCACGCGACCCGGCAACTCACAGATACCCGTCATACAGCGGGCTTTTGCCGTTTAGACAAGCTGCCGCAAAATGGTGCAAAGACACAAAAAACATAGACGTAAATCCGAAAACGCAAGTCCTTTCAATGATAGGATCTAAAGAAGGAGTTGCGCATGTGCCTCTTGCGTTTATAAATCCGGGTGATGTGGTCCTTTGTCCGAACCCGGGGTATCCCGTATACAGTATCGGAACAAAATTTGCGGAAGGCGTTCCGTACGACATGCCGCTTAGAGAAGAAAACGGATTTTTGCCTGATTACGAAGCTATCCCGAAAGACGTTCTTAAAAAAGCAAAACTCATGTTTTTAAACTATCCGAACAATCCGACAGCAGCTGTCGCCGATAAAAAGTTTTTTGAAGAAACGGTCGAGTTTGCAAAAGAAAACGGAATTGTTGTAATTCACGACAACGCATATTGTGAAATGGTTTACGACGGCTACAAATCCCCAAGCTTTTTAGAAATCGACGGTGCTATGGATTTGGGAATTGAACTCTATTCAATGTCAAAAACATATAACATGACAGGATGGAGACTCGGATTTGCAGTCGGAGGCGCCGATTTGATTGCAGGATTTGGAAAAGTTAAATCGAACATAGACTCCGGAGTCTTCGATGCCGTTCAAAGAGCGGGAATTGCAGCACTGAGCGGATCTCAAGATTGTGTAGAAGACATGAATAAAATTTACACGAAAAGAAGAGATGTATTGGTAAAAGGACTGAAATCAATCGGAATCGATGTAAATCCGCCAAAAGCAACCTTTTACATTTGGGCAAAAGTCCCAAGCGGATACGACTCAATGGGCTTTGCAAAAGTCCTTCTTGAAGAAACAGGAATTGTCGCAACACCCGGAAACGGATTCGGGGATTACGGCGAAGGATATATAAGATTCGCATTGACAAAAGAAGTGGACATTATAGAAAAAGCAGTCCAAAGAATGGATAAATTAAAATTCTGATTAATGAATTAATTAATTAATGAACTGATTGATTTATTAATGAATTAATTTATAGAATAAAAATATTTAAAAAATATTTTTATTCTACTTTTTATTTTATCTTTCTGTTTTTTATTTTTTTTGTTTTTTATTTTTTTATCTTAATTATTTTTAATATTTTTTGCGGCGTAGTATTGCGCCCATTGCGGTAATACTTAAAATTCCGGCAAAAATTCCGAAGCCGGGGAGATCGTCTAAATCGATTTCATGTGTTTCACCGGTATCGGGGTCCACATATTCTATTTTACCGAGATTTTCTTCTGACCCGGAGTTTTCTTCCGATCCGGAAATACTATAAACAACCGATTTGCCCTCGGGAGAGCCTTTTACTTTATAATTTTCAAGTTGACTTCCGCCAACAGGGCTGGTTTTATCTTTTCCGTTGTAAATCGCTGCAGAAGACCCGTCCGCTACAAATTTCAAAGGAGTTCCGCTTCCTTCCAAAAGAAGTTTGCTTCCGGAATTAAAGAAATATACAGCATTTTCTTCGAAAAATTTATAGTCGTCATCGTCATCGTCTTTGTCATCGTTGTCTTTGTCATCGTCATCATTGTATTTGTCATAATCGTCGTAGTAATCGTCGTCGTCATCATCGCCAACAACAACAGTTACCTTGCTTTTTCCGGAAATCTTTAAGTCGTCACCTAGGAAAATACCGGTATATTCCGATTCAATATATATGTCGCCGGAACCGGAAATTGTAATTGAATCTTCAGTACCCATTCCTTCTCCGCCTACGTCTATTGACAATTTTCCGTCATTTGAAATCGTAACAGGTCCTTTTGAAAAAATACCGATAGTATCTTCATCGCCCTCGATTTTCACATCGCCTTTATTTGAAATATCAATTAAATCCGATAAAATACCGAAACTTTCAGTTTTTATTAACAAATCGCCGTCGCCCGAAATATTAACTTTTTTACCGGAAATGCCGATTCCTTCGGAATCGATAGAGGAGTCCCCTGCTCCTTTAATTGTAACGGAACCTTCAGAGTGTAACCCGTCAAATTCGGAATCTATTTTTAAATCTCCACTTCCTAAAAAGAACATATCGGCATCAGAATAAATTCCGTATCTGTCCGAATCTATTTTAATATCTCCCTCGTTTGAAAACGTCAACGACGATTTAGATAAAATTCCGTCTTTTCCGGATTTGATTGAAAGGTTTCCGTCTCCTTCAAAATTAATATTGGAAGAGCCGACAATTCCGTATGCGGAATCCGAAAATGTATTTAAAGAATTATCCCCGACCAAATAAATTGTGACCGGAATTTTTGAATATATACACGCATCAACGCCTAAACTAAGTGAACTGTCATCTAATCTATGATGGCCCTCATTTATTTTTGCATTTTTGAGTGTAAGAACATTTGAATCCTTATATTCGGCAAAAGCTACGGAACCGCCGTCGCCGAATACGTCTCCTTTATTATAGATATTGACTTGTATTCCTGCAACCCATATATCGAAATCTGTCTGTACAGTAAGACCTGAATTAATTGGAATTTCTGTTTCATTAAGTTTGAGATCAAATTCCGGATAATAAGAATCATACGCCTCTGTACCTGTAGGAAGCGGCGATTCGTCAGCTACAGCTACACCGGTAATTCCTAAAAATAATACAGAAATAAGAATAAAAGTTATGAGTTTTTGTATCGCAAATTTTGACATTTTTCCACCTCATATTAAAACAATGGCAGTAGAATAAATAATAAAAATGTAATAATAAAAATATAATAATGAAAACATAATCATAATTACATTTTTTATAATAAGTATAGTATAATCTGCATTAATAATCAGTATCAATGTTTCAATACTTTACGAATAATATATAGACTTTATATTATAAAAAATATATTGTACATTTTTTCAATTTTCAAATTTGAAACAAAATAAAAGACATAGAAAAAGTAAAAATGTAAAAAAACAAAAAAATAAAATAGAAAAATAAAAATAAAAAAAATAAAAAATTAAAAACAAAAAACTGTATAAAAATCCAAAAAAAACAGAATAAATTAAATCGGACGCATGCGCCCGATTAAATTTCTCAAACGAATTTGAGATAAATGATTACGTCAACGATATTTATTTTCCCGTCACGGTTTAAATCAAAGCCCGATTTAATCATAGAAGACTCAGGTACATCTTTTAACGGACCGATATTTGCGGTATATTGGAGAAACATAATCACATCTTTTATAGACGTGTCAAGCGGATCTCCTGAAACTGACGGAAGCGGTTTCCAAACGAGTTCAACGACCATGTCGCTGTAAACACGTGTATTTTCATCAACATGCTTTCCGTTAGAAATCCATCCGGCCGGATAAAATCCGCGATTATATCTAACATTTACATCGAATGTTAGTTTGTCACCTTTGTTGAACTCTTTTGTACCTATTACATCTCCGCATTCCTTATAAGTTACCGTACAAACATCTACAGGGGTTTCAGGTTCTAAATCCGATTTGGAATATTGTGCAATTAATACAACGTCCTCTTTTGGAACTCTGAAATTATCTCCTGACTTATAAAATTTTAATGCTTTATTATAAAGCCAACCTGAAAATACATGGTCACCGGACATTCCAGAATAATACGGAACTTTTATTACATTACCAGCATACGTTTTTGTCGGTGCGGGGATCGGCAAATTTCCATCCCCCACATCGTAATATACTGTAACCGTAACCGGGTTTTCAATCCAGGTTGCTGTAAAAATAACATCTGAAGAGTCCATTAAATAGGAATCGCCCGCTAAATAATCGTTTGAACCGTCATTCCAACCGCCGAATGTATATCCCGTTTTAGAACCTGTGTAAGAAGCAACAGAAAATGTTTCACCTTCAAAAACATCGGATTGAACAGGAGCGGGAGAGTTACCGCCGTTTACATCATATGCAACAGAGTGTTTCGGTTTTTCAGCCCAAACGGCATACAATGTAGTATTCTCGCCGGGCATTGAAAAATCAGCAAGTGCTTCGGTTTCGATTGGTGTTGTTGACCAACCGAGGAAATTATAACCGGTTTTAACAAGATTACCTTTATCAGGAAGTGAAACAACTCCACCTTCAACATAATTGTTTTGATCAGGGGCTATACCGCCGGTGTTGCCGTTGCCGTCAAAATTCAGCGTGTAAATATATCTCAAATGAACACTTACATCCATTATTAAATTAAGATTCATGGACGGCTCCGTAACATAAAAATACACTAAGGACGATATTTTTTCTTTTTGACTGACGCTCAATATTCCGGTATTTAAATCATAGCTTGCACTTAAAGGCAAATCATTAAAGTGACCTTGCTTAACATCGGTAATATTTTGAATATTCTCAACTCCGATGCCTACAATTTCAGATAAGTTAAACTTATGATAGTTACCGTCAAACTCGGGAGTAAGGGGAGTTGAATAATGTTGATAGCCGATTATGGAGGAAGGATTTAAATCGGTTTTGGTGTTGGTAAGATCAAGAACAGTAAGGTGATTACCGCCGCAATACAAAAAAGCCAAAGCGGTGTTTTGACTTAAATCAAGAGCGGAAAGATTGCTGATGGAGCAAGACAATTCTTCCAAGAGAGTATTTTTACTGACATCGAGAGTGGAAAGATTGTTGGAAGAGCATTCCAAAAATACCAGGGCTGTGTTTTGACTGACATCGAGAACTGAAAAGTTATTAACGGAGCAATCCAAACTCAACAAGGCGGTATTTAGACTTAAATCAATAGTTGAAAGATTGTTAAAGGAGCAAGTCAAATTCGTCAATGCAATGTTTTTACTTACATCAAGAACTGAAAGATTGTTAAAAGAGCAATCCAAACGATTTAACTTAGTAAAATATTCAATTCCGGTCAAATCGCCAATATCTTCATTGGAACAATCAATATTTGTAACCGTATCCAGTTCACTTTGCTGTAATTCTACGTCAGTATTCAAGTCGTATTTTTTTACAAAAGTTCTAAAATCGGGTCGGGAAAATTTGTATCGTCAATTACTGCACTTGCGGCAAAAGCAGCATCTGTTGCTACAAGCCCCAACCATAAAATTCCTAAAACAGTTGTCAAAGCGAGAGTGAAAAGTAAAGAGTTCTTACGTATTGATTTCATAAAGTAAAACACCTGTTATTCAATTAAAAGCCTTTAATTTATATGTTTTACATAATTGATTAAGCTTGTAAAAAGATGATTTTATTATTACATTTTTGATATATTAAAAAAATAATTAAGTTTAAATTATACCCTATTATAATAAGCTTATTTAAGAATCATTACTAACTAACAGTAATTATATTATATAAATACTTTTGAGAATTTAACATTAAAGTAATAATGGATAAATAAGTTACATCATAA
>JGI24707J26582_10000524_pt1 | contig 29369 bp, 24 predicted proteins | sample BioPla1DNA1_FD_26582 | JGI IMG/M metagenome (IMG submission 26582)
TATCCAAGAAGGATGTTCGGATACAAAACAGCCAATGATATTTATATGGCAGCTTAGTGTGATTGGTAAAATATGGTGGGCAATTAAACTTGCAACTTACAATAAATGGCAATTGGCAAAAAAAAGTTGTTATCATTGTTTATGTAAGCTATAATTGAGGCAAATTATGGTTACGGAGGCTACTATTGAAAAAAGCCCAGGATAAAAGAAAAAAAAGACGGGGCAATCTGAGGATTCAATTGAGCATTTTTTTGGCATTGATCATCTTTGTTATCACCGTTCTATCCTGGATTGCCTTCTATCTTATCCAGGGCATAGACCTGATATCTGTATTGCATTACCTTGTTCTGGCGGGCCTGTTGATGGCGGCGATTGGTGGAGGAGCTTCCTACCTCATTCTGTCATATTATTTTCAGCCCATAAGTAAAATTTTGCAGATCATGGAGAGGGTCAACAAGGAGAGGGACCTCGCCATCGAGGTGGAGATCGAGAAAGATATCAAATGGCGCAACGAATTTTCCATGCTGGCCAGGGGTTTCAATATTGCTCTCAGGGGGATGCATTTCCTGGTCGGGCGGGGGATGGACGTGGTAACCGGTTCCGGCGAACGGATGGAAGGGATCAGCAAAGCTATAACCGAGATTTCCGGCGGCATCGAGGAGGTGGCTTCGGCAGTAAATGAATTTTCCCGGAGTTCCCAGGAACTTGATCAGAATGCACAGGAGATGCTCTTTACTTCAAAGACGGCCTTCGAGGAGATCAAGACCGGCCGCCAGAATGTACTTTCCTCTACCGGTCGGATCCGGGATGCCTCGGAAAAGATTGCCGAGGTTGATCCCTATGTGGTGCAGTTGCTCCAACGGTCCGAAGCGATCGGCCGGGTTGTAAGAATAATTACGGAAATTGCCAGTGAGACCAAACTTCTGGCTTTCAATGCTTCCATCGAGGCAGCACGTGCAGGTGAACACGGGAGGGGTTTTGCCGTCGTCGCCGATGAGGTACGCAAGTTGGCCGATCAGACTGCCGAGGCGGCCAAGGAGATAGCGGAGATGATCAGTGGAGTACAGAAAGAGGTTCGGCAGACGGAGAAGATGATCAAGGGCAGTGTGGAAAGCATCAGCGACACCGCCTCCCAGGTGGAGGAGATCGAAACGATCTTCGGCAAGATATCCGGCAACGTGGGGGATATCACCACCAAGGTTGATTTTATCGCATCGCGTTCGGGGCTTATAAGTTCCGGCAGCGAGGAACTTTCGGCGGTCACGGAACAGCAATCGGCATCGATACAGGAAATCCTGGTCAACGTGGAGAAACTCAGCGATGAATTCAGTCAGATGCTCGAGCTATTGACGGTATTCAAAGTGTAGACGTGCGGTCTTTTTGTTCCGATTCCTTCTTTTTCAACCAGGCATACCGGTTTATTTCCCCAGAAATTGAATGATTATCGCATGCGATGAAAATACGGGGGAAAGGAAATGCCCGTTTCACCTTCCGTTTCCGGGTGAAGCAAGTTTATAATGGGGGAACATCGCGGTTATCCCTTTCCGTGATGTATTTCCGCGCCAGGGCTTGATATGATTTTGCACTCTGTTCAATCCACCACAGGGAAGTTCCGTCAATTTTTTTCTTGACTACCGCCGGTGTTCCGGCGGCCAGGTGACGATCAGGTACTATGGTCTTGTCTACAACCACGCTCCCCGCAGCGATCATTGCATATTCCCCTATTTCCGCAAAATCAAGGATGGTGGCATTCATGCCGATGACCGCTCCTTTTTTTACCGTGCAGTTGTGCAGAATGGCACCATGGGCGACGGTCACTTCTTCACCGATGATTGTTTCACCGTTGGGCAGGAGATGGACAACGCAGTTATCCTGCACGCTGGAATTTTTGCCGACCACGATTTTGCCGAAATCACCCCTCAGAACTGCTCCAAACCATATACTGGCGCCTTCTTCAACGGTTACATCCCCGATCAGAACGGCTGTCGGAGAGATATATGCTCCCCTGGCAATGCGGGGTTTCTTGCCGTTAAACTCGATAAACATGGTCATTTATTCCTTCCTTGCTCTGTTTTACCAATGATACTATGATAAAAATGGGGTGTCAAAAATAAAGGGCATGAAGTGTCCGATTCATGTCCGATTCATGCAAATTGCTATTGACGTTCCCTTTCCCGAACTGTTAAAATGGTTGAGGCAAGCCTTTAAACCAGTCCAGAGAGGCTGGAAAGGAGAACTATATTGCGGTGATTGTGAAGGAAACCTCCTTGGCCGGACTCTGGGCTGCAGGAGGTTTATCTTTTGCCCAGGAAAAAATCATGGCCGCTTGCGGGGGGTAGTCGGTGAACGCCCGGGTAATACTTGAGGATGGAAAAAGCTTCGAGGGCATTTCTTTTGGAAAACGGGGATATGTTGTCGGTGAAATTGCCGCTCACAACACCATGACCGGTTTCCAGCAGTTGATCACCGAGCCGGCCAATGCGGGCCTCATTCTCAGCTTGAGTTTTCCGTTGATCGGCAATGTTGGTACCAATCGGGAAGATGTGGAGTCTTCCCGTTCCTGTTTGAAGGGGCTGATTGTACGGGAACATTGTTTGCTACCCTCCAATTTCCGTTGCGAAAAAAATTTTGATACCTATTTGAAAGAGGAAGGCGTTGTGGGGATAAGCGGTATCGATACCCGTGCTTTGAACCGCCATATCCACCGTTCCGGGCCCTTGAAAGGGGCCATATTGACCGGTGATCACCCGGTGGAGGAAGTTGTCAGCCAATTGAGGAACATGGATGACCGGGAAGGCCGCCATTCATCGGCAGGGGTTGGCGTGGGCGAGGAGTATCTTTCCAGGATCCGGGATATCGTCCCCCCTGTCGATCTGGTTGTTATAGATCTGGGGCTCAGATTGAGCCTGCTGCGTGCATTGAAGGCAGAGGGTTTCCGAACGGTGGTGGTTCCGGGAGAAACGTCACCAGAAACGGTGATCGGATTACGGCCCCGAACGGTTATTGTCGCCGGTGGGCCCGGTGATCCCGCCGATGTTGCTGCGTCCATTGTTGAAGGGGTCTCCGCCCTGATCGGGGCTGTTCCCCTGCTGGGCATCTCGTTGGGGGCGCAGGTGCTGGCTCTGGCCATGGGGGCGGCGACGGTTCGCCTGTGGCCGGAACACCGGGGGGAGGGTTATCCGATCAGGGAAGTGGCTACCGGGAGGATTTACATCACATCCCAGAACAGGGGCTATACCATCGATAGAGACAGTCTGCCTCCCACGGCGACCATTACTCATTTCAACTTGCATGATGGAGTGGTTGAGGGCTTCAGGCATGTTTCTGCACCTGCCTGGGGTTTTGAATTCTGGCCTTATTATTCACATACAAAAAGGGCTTTCGCATCTGTTTTTTCCGGTGTTTTCGGGGAAGCCCTGTCTGCGGGGGGCGTTTTTGATCGAAAAGGTTGATTTGCAAAAAGTGGCCGTTATCGGTTCCGGACCCATCATCATCGGACAGGCAGCAGAATTTGATTATGCCGGATCCCAGGCTTGCCGTTCACTGCGTGAAGAGGGGCTGGAAGTGGTGCTGGTAAACAGCAACCCGGCGACGATCATGACCGACCTGGAGATGGCCGACCGCATCTACATGGAACCGCTAACTCTGGAAGTTCTGACCGGGATACTGGAACAGGAAAGGCCCCAGGGGCTGCTGCCTACCCTGGGTGGGCAGGTGGGGTTGAACCTGGCCAAGGAACTGTACCGGGCGGGTGTCCTGGAGAGATTGGGTATAGCATTGCTCGGTATTTCCATGGATACGATAGAGAAAGCGGAGGATCGGGAACGGTTCAAACACTTCATGGCCTCGCTCGGTGAGCCGGTTCCACCCAGTGTGGTGGTGGACAATGTCGAAGATGCAGCCCTGTTTGCTTCCGAGGTGGGGTACCCGGTGATCGTCCGCCCTGCTTATACGCTTGGGGGAACGGGGGGCGGGATGGTGAAGAGCCCGGATGAACTGCATGCAACGGTACTCAGGGGCTTGAAGCATAGTATCATCAATCAGGCTCTCATCGAGAAGAGTGTGGCTGGCTGGAAGGAGATCGAGTTTGAAGTGATACGCGATGGGGCGGATAATTGTATCATTGTATGTAGCATGGAAAATATAGATCCAGCTGGAATCCATACCGGCGACAGTATGGTGATCGCCCCTGTGCAGACGCTTGGAACTTCCGAATATCTCATGTTGAGAGATGCTTCATACAGGATCATCAGGGCTCTCGGGGTTGAAGGGGGTTGCAACATCCAGTTTGCCCTTGACCCGGGGAGTTTGGATTACGCGGTCATTGAAGTCAATCCGCGGGTTAGCCGTTCCAGTGCCCTGGCTTCCAAGGCTACCGGTTATCCGATTGCCAGGGTTGCCGGCAAGATTGCCATCGGATTGCACCTTGACCAGATTACCAATGCCATTACAGGATTGAAAAATGCTTGTTTCGAACCGGTGATGGATTACTGTGTAGTCAAGATTCCGCGCTGGCCTTTCGATAAATTTGCCCTGGCCCAGCGCAATCTTGGCACGCAGATGAAGGCCACGGGTGAGGTGATGGCCATAGAAAGATCGGTGGAGGCAGCCCTCATGAAGGCGGCTCGTTCATTGGAGATAGGAGTTTCGGGGCTTTCTCTTCCCGGTACCGAAAACAAATCGGAGACAGACATTCGCAGGAGGCTGGCCGAGCCGGATGATGAAAGGTTGTTCATCATCGCCGAGGCTCTGCGCCGCGAGATGAGCACGGAAGAGATTGGCCGTCTCACCGGAATAGACCTCTTTTTTATCAACAAGATCAACAATATCATAGAAATTGAGAAAAAAATAAATCACATCGGTGAAGAAGGTAAAATCATGCCTCCACAATTGTGGAAACAGGCCAGGGAGGCCGGTTTTACAGATGTTTTTTTGCATGAATTGATGGGAGATGGCGGAAGAAAGGCGAAGGGGCATGACCGATGGGGCAATATTTCACCGGTTTACAAAAAGGTTGATGCCTGTGCCGGAGGGGCTGAAACCATGCCGCGCTATCTGTATTCATCCTACGGTGATGACGATGAATCTCTCCCCACCAGGGCGAGGAAAATGATCGTGCTGGGAAGTGGCCCCATCAGGATCGGGCAGGGCATAGAATTCGATTATTGTTCGGTCCATGCTTCCTGGGCCCTGAGGGATGAGGGCATTGAAACGATCATCATCAACAGTAATCCCGAGACGGTAAGCACCGATTTTGACACTTCGGACCGGCTGTATTTTGAACCGGTTACCCTGGAGGATGTAATGAACATTGTTGAACGGGAAAGGCCGGAAGGGGTTATTGTCCAATTCGGAGGACAGACGGCTATCAACATTGCCGGATCCCTTCACCGGAAAGGAGTCAGGATCGTCGGCACTTCCGTGGACAGTATCGACAGAACGGAGGATCGGGAAAAATTTGATCTGATTCTTGAGGAACTTGATTTGAAACGCCCGCCCGGGAAAGCCTGCTACTCGCTTGAACAGGCCCTGAAAACTGCTTCTGCAGTGGGTTATCCGGTGGTGGTCAGGCCTTCCTATGTGCTAGGCGGCCGGGCCATGGAAATTGTTTACCGCGACGAAGAACTGAAGGATTACATGGAAACGGCGGTCAAGGTCTCTCCAAACCATCCCGTGCTGGTGGACAAATATCTCGATGGCCTGGAGATCGAGGTTGATGCTGTATGCGACGGTGAAGACATATTGATACCGGGAATCATGGAACATATCGAGCGTGCAGGGGTTCATTCCGGTGATAGCATTGCTGTCTATCCCCCGCAGAGATTGTCGGAGGACATCTACGGGGAACTGCTTTCTTCCACTCGCCGGTTGGGCAGGGCCCTGGATGTGAGGGGGATGATCAACGCCCAGTACGTGGTATACGGGGGAGAACTTTATCTGTTGGAGGTAAATCCCCGTTCCAGTCGGACTGTACCGTTCATGAGCAAGGTTACAGGTATACCGTTGATCAAACTGGCTGTTAAAGTGAGCCTGGGGCAGACACTGCAAGAGTTGGGTTACTGCAGCGGTATCATCGATCCCCCTCCGTATGTAAGTGTCAAAGCTCCGGTTTTTTCATTTGGTAAAATAATGGATCTTGACACCGTTCTTGGTCCGGAAATGAAATCCACCGGGGAGGTAATCGGGATGGGGCCCACGTTTGCTTCGGCCCTTTACAAAGCTCTGGTGGCAGCAGGTTTCTCACTGCCCGCGGGGGGCCGCATCCTGGCCACCATTGCAGACAAGGACAAAAAGGAGGCCATGCCCATGATCAGGGGGCTGTCTGCCCTTGGATACGAGATCATGGCTACCGGGGGGACAGCAGATTTTCTGCAGAGAAATGGTGTCCCGGTGAAAAGGGTTCGCAAGGTGGGGGAAGGGTCGCCCCATATCATTGATCTGCTGCGCAACGGAGAAATCAACCTTGTTTTGAACACTCTTACAAAGGGAAAAATTCCCGAGAGGGATGGGTTCAGAATTCGCCGGGCGGCGGCAGAGCATAATGTATACTGTCTTACTTCCCTGGATACGGCTCGGGAGATCTACCATGCTCTTTGCTATATCCGCAGGGGTAAAAAACTTGAATATATCACGATACAGGATTATCTTGACAGAAGGAATGTTTCTTGTTCTTCGCAATAAAATTTGTTCACCTGGGGGGCGGATATAGATGTCATTCTGGGTCAAGGCCATGCTTCTGGGCCTTTTTGCCGGGGTGTTGGGTACTGCCAGCGGTGGTTTGTTCTCGTTCTTGCTCTGGAGGCCCCGGAAAAAACTTTTGAGCCTGCTGCTGGGCCTCTCGGCAGGGATAATGCTGGTCATCATCTTCATGGAGTTGTTGTCCGAATCGGTTTCCATAGGCGGACTATGGATGGGGTTGATTGGCCTGACCCTGGGGATATTGCTACTTTACGTTCTCGATTTATTTTTTCCCCACCAGCATTTTGGTGCTGAAGGGGAGCAGAAAAATCGTCTGCGCCAGGCAGGGATTTTGCTCGGTATCGGCATTGCGCTGCACAATGTTCCGGAAGGCCTGGCCATCGGATCCAGTTATTACGCGGATGTGGGTTTTGGCCTGGAAATTGCCATCATCATGGCTCTTCACAATGTCCCGGAAGGCATCGCCATGGCCACGACCATGAAAATGGGAGGATTTCGCAACCTTACAATCATTTTGGCCACGATACTGGCTGGATTGCCGATGGCGTTTGGTGGCATGGCCGGGGCCCTGATCGGCAGCATTTCCTCTACCTTTTTGAGCAGCTCGCTTGCTTTTGCTGCGGGGGCCATGCTGTATATTGTCTGTGATGAATTGATTCCCGAGGCCCACAATACTTCCGAGGGGCACTCGGCCACATTGGGGATTGTCTTTGGCGTTATCATAGGGATGTTCATTTTATCTGCCCAGTAGCAAATCCATTCGGGGCCAGTGGGTAAATAAAATGATCGATAATGTCGGCCTGTTATCAAGCTCTGAAAATCCTTGACTTTTTTGTCTTTAAATCTTACTATTAGTAAGGACTTTCAATGAAAGGTGGAAACTGAAGAGATGCGAGCGATGACCCTTCTAGAAAAGGTTAGACATATGAAAAAAGCGATTCAAAGTTCCACGGAATCACTTAACTTTACCGAGGGAGCCTGCATTTTGCAGGAAGGGATAAGAGCCAATATATTTATTGTCTCCACCAGGGGGCAGATTCTGGGATACAGCGTGGTCAAGGATTTCGGGTGCAGTTATTTTCAGGAGAATATTATCGAAAAAGGTGAATTTCCCTCCTGGTACAATGAAAAATTTTTGATGGGCAGCGACGAATCAAAAATCAATATAGTGTATCGAAGCGACAAATGTGTTTTTTTGAAAGACAAATCGTTGGATTGTCGGCATCATCCGGAAGCGATGGCCGTTGTGCCCATCCTTGGAGAAAGGCGACTGGGCTCTCTTCTCCTCCACAGATATCAGGGGGAATTCTCCATAGATGATATTGTTCTGGCCGAGATTGGCGCTGCCGTAATAAGTATGGAAATGATGAGGGCCGCGGAAGAAATAAAAATAGAAGATACCCGCTTTCGGGCCATTCTTGATGTGGCATTCAGCAGTCTTTCCTATTCTGAACTCGAGGCGCTGGAAGAAATATTCAGGGAATTGGCCGGCAAGGAAGGTATCGTTGTGGCCAGCAAGATAGCAGACAATCTGGGTATTACCCGTTCGGTCATCGTCAATGCTCTGCGCAAATTTGAAAGCGCCGGGGTGATAGATTCACGTTCTTTGGGGATGAAAGGCACCTATATCAGGGTAAAGAATAATGTCTTCAAGGATGAAATCATGAAAAGGATTTCCCCGTAATCACGTAACAAAATAGACCGGATATTGAAATAACATCCGCCTTCTGGCGGATGTTATTTGTTCTTGATCCGATTTGATATTTATTTCATAGCTCCCCGCAACGTTCAAGAAGGGCTTCCCATTCCCCATCAACAAACTGTTGCAGCCTGGCCAGCTGTGCTTCACTCTGCCCCTTGAGCAGATGTGCAAAACGGCCCTGTGGTTTGATGTATTCTTCCAGGCTCTTTTTTCTATTTTTGGGGTTGTAGTTGAGCTTCCATTTCCCATTTTCCACTTCATACAGCGGCCAAACACAGGATTGGACCGAGAGGCGGGCTATTTCGATCGTTTCTTCCATGGGGAACCTCCATCCCCTGTGGCAGGGTGAGAGGACGTTGATGAATGCCGGGCCCTTGGTATCAAATGCTTTCGACGCTTTGTTGATGATATCTTTCCAGTGGCTTATGGAGGCCTGCGCCACGTAGGGTATCCCATGGGCGGCCACGATAGAAGTAAGGTCTTTACGGAATTCGGTCTTGCCAAAACCGGTTTTTCCAATCGGGCTTGTGGTTGTCCAGGCACCAAAAGTGGTAGCTCCCGAACGTTGGATTCCCGTGTTCATGTATGCCTCGTTGTTGTAGCAGACGTAGACCATTCTGTGGCCACGTTCCAGTGCCCCGGAAAGGGCTTGCAAACCGATATCGTAGGTGGCGCCGTCTCCGGCGAAGGCTACAAAGCGGTATTCCTCATCGAGCCGTCCCTGTTTTTTGAAACTACGATAGGCAGTTTCCACACCGCTCAAAGTGGAAGCAGCATTCTCGAATGCATTGTGCAAATAGGATGCTTTCCATGCCGAGTAGGGGTATATCGTGGTGGAGACCTCCAGACAACCGGTTGGATTTACGATTACAAGATGTACATCTTCGGGAACGGCCATCAATATTTGGCGGATGACAATCGGTGCTCCACATCCTGCACACATGCGGTGACCACCGCTTAGATATTGTTTTTTACGGGCTGCCTCGGCTGTCTTCATCAGATAACATCTCCTTCCCTCAAGCCAAGATAGAGTATACCCTCGGGATAACGGCCTTCGAGAAGATCCCGGCAGGCGTTTTCGACAAGATCCGTGCCCAGATCCCTTCCTCCCAGACCATAAACCAGTTCAAAAATACGGGGTCTATTTTCCAGGTCGTAAAAAGCAGAACGTATCTCTGAAAATAGCGGTCCGCCCTGCTCTCCGGCAAACATCAGGGAGCGGTCCATGACTCCGATTACGGGAACGTGAGCCAACGCTTTTTGCAGGGCTCTTACCGGAAATGGGCGGAAGACCCTCAACTTCAGAAGACCCACCGGCAGGCCTTTTTTCCGCATTTCTTTTACTACATGCGCAACTGTACCGGCTGCTGACCCGGCAGCTATCAGGGCTACCTGGGCATCTTCCAGAAAAAGTTCCTCGAACAATCCATAATATCGCCCGAATTTGTCCCCAAATTCCCTGCCAACCTCCTCGATAACGTGCAGGGCATTGCTCATTGCCTCTTCCTGGGCACGCTTGAATTCAAAATAGTAACCGCCCAACGTGTCAAAATTACCCATCGATACAGGTTGACCGGGGTCAAGAAGATAATGGTCCGGTACATAGGAACCAATAAAACTGCGGACTTCTTCATCTTCGCAATACTCGATACGTTCCACGCTGTGGCTGATGATGAATCCATCCAGGTTGATCATGATCGGCAGGAGTATCTTCTTGTTTTCGGCTATCTTCACGGCCTGGATGGTGTTGTCATATGATTCCTGGACGTTTTCGCAGAACACCTGTATCCACCCCGCATCACGTGCGCCCATACTATCGCTATGATCACAATGAATGTTGATGGGGGCTGACAGGGATCTGTTAACGTTGGGCATGACGATGGGGAGACGCAGGCCGGAAGCAACGTAGAGCAGTTCCCACATCAATGCCAGCCCCTGCGACGAAGTTGCGGTTATAACCCTTGCGCCTGCAGCGGCAGCTCCAATGCAGGAACTCATGGCGCTATGTTCACTTTCTACATTGATCATCTCGGTATGAACTTTACCGTTCACGACCATCTCTGAAAAAGTTTCCACTATCGATGTCTGTGGCGTGATAGGATAAGCAGATACCACATCAGGTTCAATCTGACGCATGGCTTCAGCAACGGCATCGGTACCAATAACAGCAGCTGTTTCAGGCATTGTTTTTTACCTCTTTTTTTCTCTGAGTGGCTTCATCAACCATCTTGATTGCTTTTTTGGGGCATTCCCGGGCACAGATACCGCACCCCTTGCAATGCTCGAGGTTGAAACCGACCATTTTGCCATCTTCGACACGTATGGCTGAGTCTGGACAGTACATGAAGCATAATAGACAGTCATTGCACAATTCATCGTCTTTGATGGGCCGCAAGGAACGCCATTCTCCCGTTGAATATTGTTCGGCGTTACCCGGCTCAACGATTATCCCTCCCAGGGGGTGTTTCTTCCAGTCCCATTTTTCAATATCTTTTACTTCCCACTTTTTCATGTAGCTTGACCTCCTTGTATGCATGTTCAAGGGCTTTGACATTCATATCTACTATCCGGGAAGGATATCTTTTGCTGAAAGAAGATCTCAAGTTTTCTATTGCTTCTTCTTTTTCCAGCAAACCGGTAATCTTCAAAAATGCGCCCAGCATGGGGATATTGGCAAAAGGTTTACCCATGGTATCCAGGGCAATGCGGGTTGCATCCACTGTGTAGGGCCGGTAGTCTTGCAACCCGTATATCCTGGATAGCATGTCGGGGTTGAGATTTGTGTTCACGATGATGATTCCATTTTTCTTTAAACCGGAAGTGACATCAACAACATCCAACAATGTAACATCGAGGACCAGAACTATATCCGGGGTTGTTATCCCGCAGTAGACTGTTATGGGGGATGAACTGATCCGGTTAAAAACTTGAATCGGGGCTCCCATACGTTCAGGTCCAAATTCGGGAAACGACTGGAAGTACATGTTTTTTGGTAAAATCATTTCTACAAGTGTCTTGGATGCCGTAACCGCACCCTGCCCACCGCGGGCATGCCAGCGAATTTCTGTAACTTCATTGTTCGGGCATTGCAAGCTTCTCCACCTCCTGCAATTGGGTCCTCATGTTTGTAATGTTTCCCATTTCAAAGAATATATCAGATTAGTAAATGCTTGTAAAGCAGAATGGTCAACTGGCCGGAATAATGTATTATTTTCAAGACTTCTGCCGGATATTTTACCATGTTTCAAAATAAGTAAACAGGGTTTGGCTCCATAAATGACTCAAAAACACCAATACTGCCGAATAAGATATATTAAAAATTGCAGGGGTTATGCTCGGCTGATAGATTATGTGTCCAGGATACGGATTTGATAATGACAAAAAACAACGGTATATGCAGATCTTTATTTTTATTTTACCAGATATATGGCTTGAACATCAATGACACAAATTCCCAACCGGACTGACAGAATGAAACGAACCCGTTGCTCCTGAAATCCCGGAAAAAGGTATCATCTTTTGACGATTCCCTGCAAAATATTGCTTGACCTTGCAAATTGACTTGATCCCGCAAAGTTGCTAAACTTTGTTTTGCAAGGTCCGGTATTTTTTTAGTATATGCAGGGGGGGTGCAGAAGTGAATCATGAATCCGATAAAGCCATCGGCATATTGGATTCGGGGGTAGGCGGGCTGACCGTGGTCCGTGAATTTTTTCGGCATCTTCCTTCCGAAAAGATAGTATATTTCGGTGATACATACAGATTTCCCTACGGTTCCCGGCCCCATGATGAGGTCCGCCGTTTCTCTCTTCAGATCATTGAATTTCTCAAAACCCAGGAGATAAAGATGATTGTGGTGGCCTGCAATTCATCCACTGCCGCGGGACTCCATCATTATCAACAGCAGCTGGATATTCCGGTTGTCGGAGTCATTGAACCCGGGGCCCGGGCTGCGGTGGAAACCACCCGCAACGGGCGTATCGGCGTCATTGGTACCACCGGCACTGTCGCCAGCGGTGCTTATGAAAAAAGCATCCATGCCCTTGACCCTTCCCTGAAGGTGTTCAGCATGGCCTGTCCGTTACTCGTCTTGATTGTAGAAAACGATCTCATTCATACACCCGAAGCGCACAGGGTGGCGCATGAATATCTTCACTCTCTCAAACAGGCGGGGGTGGATACACTTATCCTTGGCTGCACGCATTATCCCCTCATGGCCGATGTTCTTCAAGACATAATGGGCAATGAGGTAACATTGATCAGCTCTGCGGAAGAAATTGTTCGGGGGGCGAAGGAATTATTTGCGGCGCGAAACCTTCTGAAACCTCCTGGTGAAAGCACCCACCGTTTTTTTGTCAGTGGTGATCCCGACAAATTTGAAGAAACAGCTTCCAAACTGCTCGGCAGCAATCTGAAATCCTACCGGGTAATGCTGTAACCAAACATACCCTCTCATGTTTTGGTCATATTTCAACCTTCGGATCGATATGATTATAAAAAAACAATAGCACTGTCTATCTGATCATTCCCGGGAGGTTGAAAAATGAAAATGGGGAGGTTCTTTTTGCGGGTGGTGTTATATTCGGCATTGTTCCTGATCCCGGTGCTAACGGCGGGGTGCAATGATGGCGGATGGTCCTTACCATTGTTCGGTATCGGGGATTCACAGTCTGAAGGCTTATCCCTGCCCTCCGCGGAAGGGAACAGAAAGGGGATAGAGGGCGAAAACCCGGATGATCTTTACATTCTGTATTATCCGGATGTTGACAACCGTTTTCTGGTACCGGTTACCCGCAATATAACGCCCACCGAAACGATTGCTCGTAGCGTAATTGAAAAACTTATCGCAACTTCAAAAGATGATCCGGAACTGTCGAAGGCCAGACTCTACCCTCCCATCCCCCCCAATACCATCGTCAGGGGACTTGTTGTTGAAGATGGGTTGGCCACATTGAATCTAAGCGCTTCCTTTCTGACTTACCCGCCGGAGGCGGAGAGATTGGTCCTGGGAAGCATTTGCAGTTCCCTGTGGCAGTTTGAAAATGTCAAACGGGTACAGATAACGGTGGAAGGGGTAAAAATTGACGAGTTTCCCGGGGGAGCCCCGGGCCAGGAACCCTTTGACAGGGAAGACATGATGATCAATCTTGAAATTGATGATGATGTAGCTGATTACCGGGACAGTACGGCACTCACGGTATATTTTGCCCATGCGGGTACAGGACGTATTTTTTATGTTCCGGTGACAAGGGTGTTGAGCGGTCCGCCGATTGAGGCTCCGGCGAAAGCTTCGCTGGAAGAGCTTTTGTCCGGCCCGCGCCACCGCAGCGGCCTCTACAGCGATATCCCGGCCGCTACCAGATTGCTTGGTTTTGAAATAGAAGATGGTATGGCCATCGTGAATCTTTCCGGGGAATTCACCGGGTACCGTGGTGGAAAAAGCGGCGAGGAGAATATGCTGAATCTGATCGTGCTAACTCTGACTGCCTGCGAGGCGATCGATGAGGTAAAAATCCTCGTGGACGGAGAAGAAATCACCTTGCCTGATGGGGCCGACCTGTCCCTGCCCCTATCCCGTCCCGAATGGATAAATTGCCTGTAGGGTGTTTGCTGCCTGACTGCGGAAAGACTGATTGGTGATCGGTAGCATTTTCAGGCGCGGTACAGCTCCAGGTAAGTCAGATGTTTGAAATATTTGAGGGCGAGGCTGGCACCAAGGACCACCGAGGTCAGGGGTTCTTTGACAACATTCACCGGCAGATTCAATTCATGGTTCAGGAATAGATCTATATTTTTTAACAGTGCCCCCCCGCCTACCAGGAACAACCCGCTATTCAATACGTCACTCGCGAACTGGGGGTGAACCTGGTCGAATACATTTTTTATGGCCATTGTCCACGGGTGGAGAATGGGGGCAATGGCTTCGTTTACTTCCGGGGCAGTTATCAGGGCTTTGTCCGGTTTCTGTGTCTTCCAGTTGATTCCCCGTATCTCAAATTTTTTTTCAGATGGCGGATTCAGGGCATAGCCGATTTCATGTTTTGTTCGTTTTGCGGTTCCCGAACCTATCTCCATGCTGAATTTATGATAAACATATCTTTGTATGGCACTATCAAGACTATCCCCACCCTGACGGATGGATTTTGCAAAAATGATTCCGCCCATGGCAACGGCGGCGATCTCCGTAACGCCGCCACCCATATTGATAATCAGGCTACCTTTGCTGTCTTCGATGGGTAAACCTGTACCGATGGCGGCAGCCAGCGGTTCCTCGATCAGATAGATCTCCCTGATTCTGGTACGTTTCCCTGCGGTAATGACAGCCTGCCGTTCCACCTGTGTAGTGCCGTAGGGAATGGTAATGATGGCTCGTAACCGCACCAGGGGGATCTTGTTGACCGCCTTGAAAAGAAAGTGTTGCAACATCTTCTGGGCATAGTTGAAGTCGGCTACCACTCCTTCGCGTAGTGGTTTGACCGCCTTGATATTTACCGGTGTCTTTCCCAGCATCAGGTATGCCTTTCTTCCCGCGGCAAGAAGGTCGCCGGTACGTTTGTCTATGGCCACGACCGATGGCTCTTGCAGGATGATACCTTTGCGGGGGGAGTAGATCAGGGTGTTGGTCGTCCCCATGTCCACGGCCAGATCCCGGCGGAAAAAGGAAGATTGGTATCCATCCGGGCCTTTTTTGTCCAATATGATTCCCCCCCATCCAATTTGAATTTCCATGCGAATGCTTTCTATATTATTTATCTTCAAGAGAGGGTGGAATATACACCGATCGTGCCGATTTTGTGGTTAAAATGTTTTGATATTGTTCAAGCAGAGACGACCAGGTTGCGTCCTTTTCTTTTTGCTTTGTAGAGGGCCTTGTCGGCCCTGGTGATAAATTCAGTGAGGGTGGTATGCTTGTCCGTAGCCGGAATCGAGGATACCCCGAGGCTGATGGTAAGCGTTCCCCCGGGCTGGGAATGTTGTTGCCCCGTGAAGTTGTAATCCTCCACCGAGGATCTGATTTTCTCCGCAACGGTAAGCCCGCCTGCAAGATCGGTCTCCGGAAGGACAATGGCAAATTCCTCTCCCCCGTACCTGGCGGCAAGGTCAGAACTGCGAATATTTTGTTTCAGGATATTGGCCACGTTTCTCAGGACAATGTCGCCCCTGGGATGGCCGTAGCGGTCGTTGTATTTTTTGAAAAAATCTATATCGGCGATGATCAGGGTAAGGTCGTGATGGTAGCGCCGACATCGCTTTATTTCTCTTTCCAAAAATTCATGGAAGTATCCACGGTTGTAAAGATCCGTAAGACTGTCGGTTATCGATCTTTTGACGGCGCGGTGATAATTCTGGGTTACTTCTTCAAAATAAAATTTTTTGCGTAGAACCGTCCTCATTTTGATTTGCAATTCATTGAAATCAATGGGTTTGGTGATATAATCATCTGCCCCCAGTTCCAGAGCTTTGAGCTTGCTGTCGGAATCGGAGAGCCCGGAGATAATGATAACCGGTAGCTGCAGAAGATTCTTCTGTTGCCGCACCATTTCCAGAAGTTCCATGCCTCCGAAATCGGGAAGGATAATGTCCAGCAGGATAAGATCGAGGTCATGGTTCTGGGTTGCTTCATGGGCTGTGAATCCATCGGCGGCGGTGATGACGATGCAGCCCAGGGATTCCACATAATCTTTGAGCTGTTTCCTTATCAATCTGTTGTCATCGACGACGAGGACTACCGGTTTTCTATCTTCAAGGGGAACCGCCCGACCATTCAAACGGGGCGATTCTCTTCCCGGAGGGTCATCCAATTCAAATGAAAATTTTTGTTGCGGGCTGTTCGCATTTACCAGTTTATCGATTCTGAACAGCAGTTCCGCTTTGCTCAAAGGGCGGCTGATAATATCATCGGCTCCACAGGAAATGGCCTTTATCTTCTGTTCTTCATCGTTGTTGTCGGTTAACAGGATGAAAGAAATGTTGGAGGACGAGGAACGGTGTTTCAGTTCTGTCAGCAGCCTGTCCCCGGATTCACCGATGCCTGTAGCGGCAATTACAATTCCTGGCAGGACGGAAGGGACCAGTTCTATGGCCAGATCATGATTGAGTGCCTCGTAGAGTTTGTAGCCTCTCCTGGTCAGGATATTTTTGATCAGCTCACGCTCAACAGGGTTGTTCAAAACCAGCATGATATTGACTTTGGCGATATTTTCCAGATATTCGTTCATTTGCTATTATCCCGCGAACAATTTTTTTGGCCATCCGGTCTTATATTATTATGATATAATTCACAACATAGGTGAAGGGTGGATGTCAACAAAGACGACAGTTAAAAACTGGGGTCTATGGCCCAGGCAACCATGGGCAAACCTACCCATTTTGAGTATATCCGTGTCTTTTGTAACTGTCAATTATTGAAAAAAGGTGGGGTTGGCGATGCGTAAAAATAGCAGAAATGAAGATCAGTTACGGTCTGTAAATATTACCCGCAATTTCCTTAAAGATCCGGCCGGCTCGGTGTTGATCGAGACCGGGGATACCAAAGTAATATGTACGGCTTCAATCGATGAAAGCGTTCCCCCATTTCTCAAAGGAATGTCCCGGGGGTGGATTACGGCCGAGTATGCCATGTTACCGGGATCAACGACTTCACGCCACCAGCGCGAACGGGGAAGAACTTCGGGGCGCACTTTTGAGATACAAAGATTGATCGGCCGTTCCTTGCGTTCTATCGTTCACCTGCCGGATTTGGGGGAGAGGACTGTCCTGATCGATTGCGATGTTATTCAGGCCGATGGGGGAACACGTACGGCTTCCATCACCGGCGCCTGTGTGGCTCTCTTTGATGCCCTACTTTATCTGAAAGAGGAAGGGGTTATTGATCGTCTGCCGATTGTAGATTTTCTGGCTGCGGCAAGTGTGGGAATAGTGGATGGGAAATACCTGCTGGATCTGGATTACAGGGAAGATTCCGGTGCGTCTGTGGATCTGAATGTGGTTATGACTGGCAGTGGCAAGTTCGTGGAAATACAGGGTACCGCCGAAGGGAAAACGTTCAGCCATGATGAGCTTGATATGTTACTGACGCTTTCCCGGGGGGGTATAGAGAAATTGATCCATGAACAGAGAAATGTTCTCGGGCCCGATGCCGCCATGCAGATAGATGACAGCATCGAGTATTACGGGAAAGCCTGAAAAAAGAGGAATGAAGATGGGGAAAAAGGCGAAAAAATTGATCGTGGCTACACATAATGAAGGCAAGGTGGCAGAGATTCGCGATATCCTTGCAGGTCTGCCGCTGGAGATCGTCTTTCTGAAAGAGGTTGAGGGGGCTCCGGTTGTCATTGAAGACGGGAAAAATTTAACGGACAATGCACTTAAGAAAGCGCACCAGATTTCAAATTTCTGCGGGGAAATTACCCTGGCCGATGATTCCGGCCTGGAGGTGGATGCTCTGGGCGGCCTTCCCGGCGTGAAATCGGCCCGCTTTGCGGGGGTTGACGCCGATGATATGCAGAATAACCTGTTGCTGCTGAAAGAAATGAAGGAAGTTCCGCAAGAACGAAGGGGAGCCCGGTTTACCTGTGTTCTCGCGATTGTTTGTCCTGACGGCACTGTCGAAATAATCGAAGAAAGTTGCGAAGGAACCATTGCTTCCGCTCCGCGGGGAAAAAGAGGTTTCGGTTATGATCCCCTCTTTATCTTCGAGGGGGGTAAGCTCACCTTTGCCGAGATGGGGCCGCAGAAAAAAAACATGGTCAGCCACCGGGGCAAAGCCCTGCGCAGGCTGCGTCCGATTGTAGAAAAACTTTTCGGTCAAGATCGCGTCTAACTTTTCCCGCACACTATTTACATCGTCCGGGTTTCTTGTTTCGCCTGGGTATTAACGTGCCTTCTGCATGATGAATGGGATCGGGGAGAAGACTGTCTTTTTCTGCATTTACATTGATGGACGGATGGTAACGGAAAGGTTTTCACATCGGTTGCACGGACGGGCAAGAAAATCAAAGAAAACACCCCTTCCAGATATACCTGAAGGGGTGTTTTCTATCTTTTCCATACAAAGGTGTTCCGCTTTTCAACCGAAGGTCGGCGTGGTCATCCTTCCGCAAGCTCGAAAAACTCTGCCTTGCCGTGATTACAAAGCTTGCCTTGCTTTTGCATCCAGATCAAATGCTGATTTTTTCGTGAATCGGCTGAAAACAATACAGCATAGTCCGGTGATAAACAGGTGATAGGCGCTGAAAGCATAGACAAGGAACCATTTGAAATCCGGCAGAAAGATATCGTTCCCTCCCTGCTTGACGGCGGCAACGATGATAGTTGCCAGAAAGGCAATGACCAAGGTTATCGTATGAATGGAGAAACTTTCGATGTCAGCCCGTTCCTTCATCCATCGGGCAAAAATCAAATAAAAGAAAACAAAAGCGATCAATGGCGGCAAAGTGGCTATACCCACAAATTTGACGTTGACATCCACGATGCTGTACGAATAATCGAGACCCAGAAGTTTCAGGGCGAGTTGGTAAACGAGAATATAGACAATCGTAGCGATGAAAGCGCTGGCCAGGGTCCACCCCTTGCCCCGGAATATGTTCCGGATATTGTTCCACCGGTAGAGCTTGAACCACAGAAAGAGGATGATGAACAGGATCAGCAGAATGGCCAGGGCAAAAATGAACTTGAAAAAGACCGCTTTCAAGTGCATTATTTCATGCAGTGCGGTGACCGATATCTCTTCCGTTTCATCGGCATAGGGAACCTCGAATCTGTCGTAGAGCGAGGCCACGAAGGGTTGGTGTAACCTGGAAAGCGTGTTGTTGTAAGCGGCGGCTGTTCCCGCCGGCCAGTCGAATGGTTCATCCATAACTTTACCTTCCATGTAGGTGGAAAAAGGCATGCCCAGGAGGGCAGCAATGGTCGGGGCAAGGTCAAGTTGGGTATAACCATCCGCTGAACCGGTCAGAACATTGTGCCCCCATATTACCAGGGGGGTCTCGATAGCTTCTTTTTCAGGGCCTCCGTGCCCTCCCCTGTCGATATGACCGTGGTCTCCCATAACCATGACGATACTTTTTTCGGGGTGGGGGATGGCTTCCACCAGTTCACGTATATAAAGGTCATTTTCCTTGACTCTCTCCCTGTATTCCACGGAGGTGCCTCCGTGATTGTGCCCGGCCATATCGACCTCCATTGAGTGGACGATCAGAAAATTGGGGGTATGCTCCTCCATGATCCCTTTTCCCTGGGCGAAGATTTCCCGATCATCATAAGTATAATCATCATTGTCGTCGTAATAATACCCATACTGGATGGGCAGGGTCCGATCCTTGATGGTTCTGTTCTCACAACCTTTTCCTGTCCGGTAAGGAGTACCCACGGCTATTTCATAGAACCATTTGTATGCCGAAGCCCCGGTCGTCAATCCCTGGCTGACAGCCAAATCATATATCGTGGGGATGTCAAGCTTGCGCGCCTGCATGTTGCTGTTTATTCCGGTGATGGAAGAAGAGGCACCCGTGATAATCCGTGCATAGGCAGGCCGCGAGAAAGTCGGCTCCGGTACGGTCATGATGCCATACCCTCCCTGGCTGGCCAATTCGCTCAGGTAGGGCATGCTATCCATCCCATCGACGCGAAGCCCGTCCACGATGATCAGATAAACATGATCGGCCAGTGCTTCGGAGGGTTGCGCTGAAAACTCATTTTCCATCCGTTCCACCTTCGTTTCGCGCATTTCCACGGATAGAACACCCGCGACCAGAAGCAACAAGGCTGCCACAGTTATGAAAACCCAGAACACCATCACTCTTTTTTCTCTTACTGTTTTGGTAGACATATTCTTCCTCCTCCGTTAAAAGAATAGCGATGACCCGGTGAAATTGCCTATGTTAAAGTATATCAGAAGTACAGAAAAAAGAACATTGTTTGACGCTATTTGGGCGTATGCTGAAGGTTCCTTGCCGGCTTCTGTTTTGTAACCATCACCGTGGAAATACAGGTGTGTCCTATCATTATGCAAACCCCTGTACGGTCATACCGCGGTGGGGCACATGAATTTTTTGCGGGGCCTGCGCGGCGTTTGAATTTATTGAAATGGAGCAGACTCTGTGTTAAAATGAATACTGCCTTCGTGCCGATGCCATCCGGGGCATTACCAACATGAAAATCGAGGATTGTCGGGGCGTGGCGCAGTTTGGTAGCGCACTTGGTTTGGGACCAAGGGGTCGCAGGTTCAAATCCTGTCGCCCCGACCAGGAAAACCCGCTTGAATCAACATTCATCGTGATTCAGGCGGGTTTTTTATTTCTGGATATGCAGTAACTTCGTGGTGATAACTGTGGATGGAAACATCTTTATTCAAAGAGCCTGTTCTCTTTCTTTAATTTATTCCACTTGATGTATATCTTGAAAAAACCGTAGGATAGAAGCAGGCCTATACTTATGAGAAAAATAATTATGGGAAATGTGTACCCCCTACCTGAATCTTGATAGCCTACGACCTGTGTGAAAGCGTTCAACAGATTGGCCAATGCCAGAATACCAAAAATAAGCATCATCTTGCCCAGGTGTTTTTGGCGGGACTTGCTATCAGAAAAAAGGTCAAATTCTTTCTGGCTGTCATCCAGGTTCATTTTCTTTCTAAAATAATTCCACCGGGTAATAGAACCTACATGCTCGATTCCCGTTTCTTCAAGAAACTTTATATAGTTCATACTTTCCGGGTGGGAAGGGAAATGATCCAGCAGTTGAATTCGCACCTTGTATTCGCCGGGTAGAGTTTCTTCAAAGATATATGTACAGAAACCCACGGAGGCCAGGGACAGTCCCATCGCTGCCATTTCATTCAGCCATTCTTCTTCCTTATCATAATTCCATGCCCAGAACCACTTGTAAATAGTTTTTTTCATTGCATCGGCTCCTCAAAAATCTTGTTTCCATTTTGAAGCAATTCCTCCAGGCGTCTGATCTCGTCTTTTAACACGCTTTTGCCTGCTTCGGTGATAATATATTCCTTTTTACGGCTATTTTTTTTTACAGGCAATGCCTTGATCCACCCCTTTTCGATCATGTTGACAATGGCTCCGTAAAGGGTGCCCGCAGCCAGCTTCAGTCTGCCTCCGGTTAAAGCCTCTACATTTTGCATGATCCCGTATCCGTGCAAAGGCTTAACAAGCGAAAGCAGAATATAATATATTCCTTCGGTTAAAGCGCCTTTTTGTTCCCCCATGGACTTTATCTCTTTCCCTACTACGTGATACGTTATATCGAAGCATGATATAATTATATCGTATGCCGTTATATGTGTCAAGTGAATTTGATCGAGGGAGGGAATGGCCATTCGTCGTCTTACTCCTTGCATGAAGGTCTTTGATGAGGAAACGTAGAACTAATGGTCAAATAATAATAGTGAATATCTTGTATCCATTTTACCGCTTCCGATACCACAAAAAATGAAAACAAGGAAAGGCAGGGCATCTCGTGGTCAGAAAAATATTATGGGTAGCTTTGATTGTTTTTATGACGCTTTCCCTCGGTGCATGTGGCAACGAGGAAGATTGGCAGGGCAAAGGTTATGACCTCTCCCTGCCACGGCTCGGGGAAGATGGATGGTACGAGGTTTTCACGGATAATTTTGATGGCGATTCTCTGAATGAAGAAATCTGGACGTATTCTCCCCATTGCCTGCGATGGAAGACCCAGACGGGGCAGGAGATACATTCCAACCACTGGTGTGACGATATGGTTACCGTGGCGGACGGTTACGTTACCATACGCGCATATCAGACCGACAGCCATGATTGCAGCAAGGGGATCTGCCCCCGCAGCGGACGTTTTTCCGGAGGCATCGAGACCAGAAAGATTGTCTCCGATGATTTCAGTGATAACAAGGGCGATAGCGATGAGATGCTTTTTTCACAGGCCTATGGCTACTTCGAGACGAGGGTCAAGTTTCCCGATGCTCCCGGCCTCTGGGCGGCATTCTGGCTGCAATCTTCCAACCAGAGGAAGGTGGGAAATGAGGGCTGTGATGGCACGGAGATAGATATCTTTGAATCCGCTTTCAGAAAAAAGCCCCGCAAGATGGGGCATGCCCTCCTCTGGGATGGCTACGGCAGTGATGGGAAAGTTTCCGGGCATATCACCGATCTGGATTACAGTTTGTACGAGGGTTTCAACACTTTTGCCCTCAAGTGGACACCTGAATACTATGTCTTCTATATAAATGGCGTTCCAACCTGGGCTACCAACAGCGGCGGTGTTTCCAAGGTGAGGCAATTTCTGAGGCTCACCGTGGAGATAGATGCCGGCGATACTTTTGGCCCCCATGGGCAGAGAATCGGGCATTTCAAGTACGATGAAGAACCGGAATTTGTCATAGATTACGTCAAGGTATACCAGAATTCCAATTACGAGAAGTACATCATGGATGATGAGCAGTTCCCCGGTGAACTGGATTATGACAATTGATTCCCCCGGGCTTCCGGTTTGACCATCCTGAACTGTTGGATTTTCAAGGTACACCATCGGGCAGTGGCCATATCCCTGCAATCATGTTGTCGCACAATGCCAAAGATAAGAGTAATTTTACAGCTGCAAGTGCAGGGATATTTTTCTGCTGTCAGTCAGTCGTTTTCCCTTGTACCGTCATAGTTCATGCCAAAGTATTTTTCGTTTACGGGTTTGTTGCAGGCTACCCAGATGGTTCGTTCCTCGCAGGTCTGCCTCCCATGCCCTTTTCCGATCCCGCCATGATCGGCGGCAACCAGTACCAGCCAATCCTCGTCCATGCTGTTCTCGCGCTCCTCGATGATCTGCAGAAGGCTGTGCAGATAAAGGTCGGAATTTCGTACACCATTGACGTATCCGGGATTTTCATTGGAGAAGCCGGCATTGTGCCCGTTTGCATCGGCACTCTCGAAGATCCCGACGACAATATCGTCGCCTGCTTCGATGCGTTCGGCGATGTATTCCTTGACGGCAATATCATAACGGGCATTTTCCGGCAGATGATCTCCCGCGACCAGATTGTAATGCTCCGGGCTGGCGGCCCTGGTATCCAGCTCGCTGTAATCATCTGTTTTGATCCGGTCGATGTCGCGCATGGACATGGGAACGGATGGATTCTCGAGAAGATAGCTGACCTCATCCTTCAGATTGACGTCAAAATACTGGTCCCAATCAAAAACAAAGGAGGTATCAAGGCCCAGTTTGGCATACTTGAGCATTATCGTTTCACCGCCGGTTTTGGAATCATCGTTTGTTTTTATACCATGTAGTGTATTCCAGCCACCTGTAAGAGCCGTGGTCCAGCCCGGGCTTGTTGAAGTATTTTGCTGGCTGTCCTTGCCCTTTTCACCTCCGGCGTAAGCCAGATACAATCCGCCTGTTTTTTTCAAGGTGTGCAACCCGCTATATTCGGAGACCTCATGGTTGATCCCGTTGTCCGATGGATTGTTTTCATTGAAAAAAATATTGAGCATGGCATCTGCGCGTGCTCCGTCCCAGCCCAGGAAGAGCACCTTGCGCACCTTTCCATCGCTGCCAATGCATCTGCCGTTCGTGATCGTTCCTTCCGAGAGAAAATCATCCATTATCTCGTATTGCCGATACTGGGGTATGGATTGATGCGCTTCGTTGTCCCAGAAAGAATAGGCTGCCACCTCATCAAAATATTTGCTGAAGATGTTGCATGCCGCACCGCTGACGGCCAGGATTGCAACCAGCAAAACCATCAAGATATTCCTGATGTTCTTCATTTTTTCTCTCCTCCCTGTTAACTTGCTTTTTTCCGGATGGCCGGGCCAATGATGTTGTCAAGATTTGAGCCACCCCTTCATAGATTATATTACCATATCGGTTTTTTTTGCAGGCTGTTATTCCAAAAAAATCCTGTAGCAGATCTGCTCTCGAGGAATTTTGACCAGGCTCGACACGAATCCAAAGGCATGAGTGGTAAAATATTTGAAGTTCTCTGTCGTATGTCGTGTTACCAGATATATGGAATGAGTCGATATCTTACCTTTTCAGCATACTTCGCGTACCCCTCCAGATTTTCTTTGAGCATTCTATCTTCAAGGAATGTACGTATTACAATGATTATGGCTATGATTGCCGCAGTTACACAGACATGGGGTGTTGCAAAAACAAAGGATATGCCGGCACAGGAGAGCAACACGGCGGAATAGGTGGGGTGTCTCACAATTCCATATACGCCCCGGGTTATCACTGCCTGCTTGCGTTCTGTCTGTATCCTTGCCGTTGATTCCAGATATGTATTGGCGGCCATTGCAGCAGTGATGATGACTGCCGAGATGATTGAAAGGAACATGCCAGTCCAGAACAGAATGTTGTCCGCAGTGCCCCTTCCCGACTCCAATCCGGCTACCACGAAGATGACAAAGAAATTGAGAAGCCAGAATAAAAGCAGGAGAGCCTTGTCCCACTTCGGGGAATCTGTGGCCACTTTCCCCCGCTGAGCAAGGGTTTCCGGGTCTATCCTGTAGATGATGAACGTGGAAATGGCGGTCAAAACCAATCCTGAACCGAAATACACCCAGTTCTGCCAGGTCATGGACCACCGTGCGGCAAGCAGGAAACAGAGCCAGCCCAACAATCGTTGCATGAAAACCCTGACAGTATAATTGATTGCCTTCTTGTTGATGTTATCACCCTTTCCATCGTGCTCGTTCACGGCCATGGTGGTACGGCAGTTTGTGAAAGCTGCTCGAGCATGTTGATGGGCATGACCTGTTCCTGCTCGGGTTCAGGCAATATACGGACCGATCGGTAACAGGCTTTAAATTCTTTCCAGTTCACGCATCGTTTCCGCCGGGGGTTTGTTGGGAATGATGGCGATGGTTTCTCCATTGTATGTGAAGATACTCCGATCGCTGTCGTTCACCTCGCCGATTGCTTCCACACGGGCTCCCTTTGACCTTGCCGCGGCGATCAGTTCGTCTGCATGTTCGGGAGGTACCTGCAGCAGCATCCTGGCCTGGGTTTCGCAGATAAGGATTTCCTCGGGGGAGAGGTTTTCTTCCCGCAGTGGAACCTTCGAGAGATCGACGGTGGCCCCCAGCCCGCCAAAGCGAACCGATTCGCAGACGGCAGCTCCAAGCCCGGCTGCCCCCAGGTCCGAACATGATTCGATCCCCTCTATCCTGTATGCTTCCAGGGTTGAGTCCATCGTTTTTCTTTCTTCCTCGAAAAGGGCCAGAGCGGGGCGCATCTCCGGAACCAGGCCAGCCCGGTACAGGGTGTCATTGCCGTCACTTCCGGTCTCGCCGATGATAATCATTATATTTCCGGCACGTTTGGCCGGTTTGGTGAGCGGTTTTTCGGTGATCAACTTTCCAAAAGCACTGATGACCATGGCCGGAACTATATCACTGAAGGATGTGGAGAAGCCGCCGCCGGCCACGAACATCTCCAGTGCAGCACACATGTCGCGGATTCCTTTGAGCATGAGGTTGAGCCGTTCCTGGCTGGTCATGGTGATACATTTTCCACACGTGCATTTGCCCGTGAAGCCGCAGGGGCCGACGATAACCTCTTCATCAAGTGGCCTGGTGCCGATAAAATCAAGAATAAAAAGGGGTTTTGCCCCCATGGCAACCACATCACGGGCCGAGCCGCCCACCCCGGTGGCCGAGCTGTCATAGGGACGGGGCACGCAGGGGCTGCAGTGGCTTTCCATCTTGGCCACGACATGGGTATCTTCCCCGGGCAGTTTGAGTACGGCGGCGTCATCATTGGCATCGGGGCCGATGATCATGCTGCCCGGCAGGGTCTTGCCGACCCTGTCGTTCAGTTCCTTGAAAGCCTGGAAATCTATCGCTTTGTCGGCATTATGATGAAGATGAACAAACAAAGCGTGCATCAGTGCTTTTTCAACTCTATTCATATCTGATCTCCTTTGTTTTTATGTTTAACTATTATGGTTGTTTTGCCAACAATCATTCTATCATATAGAATTGTTCCCTTGAAGTTTTGCGAAAAAAAAGTCGTTCCGGGGCATTGTAGATTTTGCAACAATACTCCATGCCATGTCGGTTGCCGCCGGCCACTCCTGTTCCCGCCTCTGTCATTGTTATGAAAGCAAATGAATCATGTGGTATTTTCCCATGGTAGTGTTGAAAAAAGAGTCTGCCGACAGAGGCGGCAGGGGAACCGAAGCGACCGGAGAACCTCCTGAATGTTCCTGTAAACATGATATAATCAATATTATGATCACATTGGATTTGAACGGGCCATGGATATTGAAACGCAGCGATGACCCGGATAACGAGATCAAGGCATTTGTTCCGGGATGCAATTATCTCGATCTGATGAGGGAGAAGGTCATCGATGATGTCTTTTACGGCACCAATGAAATGTTGTATCGCTGGGTAGGCGAGAAAGATTGGATCTACTCGCGGCAGTTCACGGTTGATGAACGGGTGCTGGAGCGTGATTTTGTCTTTCTTTCCATCAGCGGCCTGGACACCATTGCAGATATTTTCATCAACGGGGTGCCAGTCGGGCGGGGCAAAAATGCCCACGCGGATCATCGCTTTGATATCAAGGAACATCTGTTGGTGGGTATCAATGAGATCGTTATATTTTTTCATTCCCCGGTGAAATATATCTCCGAAAAACAAAGGCAGGACCCTTTTCCTCACAATTACAACGGGCTGACAGGTTTCCCCCATCTCCGTAAACCGGCTTACCATTTTGGATGGGACTGGGGTCCGATACTTCCACCCTCGGGGATCAGCGGGGGGATACAGATCAGCGCCTTCAAGTGTGGTTATATAAATGATTTTGTGGTCAGGCAGCAACATTTCAGAGATAGGGTCAGGCTGGATATGAGCCTGGAAACTGTCCGCTCGGATGATGCCTCGAACTGCGAACTTGCGTTGTTGTGCAGGATATCCGGTCCTGACGGCCGGGAAATTATTACACGGAAGATGGGTTTTACCACGGACAGAATCAACTGGACGGTGGACATCGAACATCCCGAATTGTGGTATCCCAACGGTTACAGGGAAGTGGAGACGCAGCCGCTGTACAGGATTGAATTGCTACTTGATGATGGGGGCAAAACACGGGACAGGAAGAAATATACGATCGGCTTGCGAACCGTGGAACTTGACAGGAGCGCTGATCGGTGGGGGCAGACATTTGCTTTCAAAGTCAATGGCATGAAGATATTTTGCAGAGGTGCCAACTGGATACCCACTGACAGTTTCGTAACGAGGACAGATCGAGCCCGGCTTGAGCGCCTGGTACGGGGTATGGCCCGGGCCAATATGAACATGGTTCGTGTGTGGGGCGGCGGCTACTACGGCAGCGAAGATTTTTTTGATCTCTGCGACAAATACGGCCTCCTTGTCTGGCAGGATTTTCAATTTGCATGTGCACCCTATCCATTTTACGATCGTGATTTTTTGCGTGAAGTCTTCCGGGAGGTGGATGACCAGGTGAGAAGGTTGCGCCATCGTGCCAGCCTGGCTCTCTGGTGCGGTAACAATGAAATCGAGGTGATGTCTCCATCCTGGATGATCAGGAGAAAATTTATCAGAAGCACCGATGAATTCTTCTATCATGAATTGCCGCAAAGGCTTGAAAAACTTGATCCCGACACTCCTTACTGGTACGGCTCTCCTTCCGGTGGGAAGCATCTGCAGGATGTTAATTCCGACAACGTGGGGGATACTCATCTATGGAATGTCTGGCACGGGTTACAGCCTTTTTCCTATTATCAACGCCGCATGACCAGGTTTTGCAGTGAATTTGGATTCCAATCACTACCCGATATGGACACGATAGAAACATTTGCTTCACGGAAAGATTTGTATATGACCTCGGAAGTCATGAATGCACATCAGAAATGTGCCAGTGGCAATGAAATAATACTCTATTACATGGCCTCACAATTTTTTATTCCTGCTGCTTTCGAGGATCTGATCTTCGTATCCCAGCTCATTCAAGCGGAGAGCATCAAGTACGCCGTGGAACATTTCCGCAGGAACAAGGGAAGGTGCAACGGGGCCCTGTACTGGCAATTGAACGATTGCTGGCCGGTGAACAGCTGGTCAAGTATCGATTATTGCGGAAAATGGAAGGCCCTTCACTACCATGCAAAAAGGTTCAACAAGCCGCTGGCTCTCTCTTTTCTGCATGAAAATAGACAGACGGAGATACATGTGTACAGCGAAAGAGAGGATGCTTTTGAAGGGTTCCTGAGATGGAAAATCGTCGGGTTTGACGGTGAAGTACGGGAAAGGGGTACAGAAAACATCGTTTTGAAATTCGACGAGGTCTACACGAAAATCCTTGATACGGCTCCTTATTTCAAACGGGAATCAGCCCGCAACACGGTGCTGTTTGCCGGTATCCACGACAGGGATGGCCGTGAGGTCGCTTACAACACATCTTTATTTTCCAGGGAACGTGATCTGCAGTTGGGCAGCCCGAAAATAAAAAAGCGGCTCAGGCTGGAAGACGGGATCCTGTACATCACTCTGAAAAGTGACACTTTTGCCCGAGGAGTGATGTTGCATATGAAGGGAAACACTGCCCCTTTCTCCGACAACTTTTTCGATCTGTTGAAAGATGAAGAAAAAACAGTTTCCATGGAGGTAGGGGATGATTGTCATCTGAAAGCTCTGCAATCAGGGCTCACGATCAGATCTTTGAATGACGTGCAGCGAAAATATTCAAGGTTCATGGAAATGCTGATCCGGCTGAAGATCATGCTTCGCCCCGGCAACATGGCCCGAAGGATATATTACAAGTTCCTCTGATCGTCAATCCAAACCTGATGATCGGATCCCTCGTGAATCCGGATCGGGCGGAAATGATAAAGTTTATTTCAGGAGAAGAAGGGGGCGTTGGTGTAAATTTACTTTAGGACTTTGGAGGAAATCTTTTATAAAAAGCGGAAGAGGAACCTCGTAGTATCAGCTTTACCAAATATTCCCCGAAGGGA
>JGI24707J26582_10000525_pt1 | contig 29361 bp, 20 predicted proteins | sample BioPla1DNA1_FD_26582 | JGI IMG/M metagenome (IMG submission 26582)
TAATCTTAACAGAATAGCTCTATATATCTTTAGTATAATACTAGACCCCAGTAAATGGAATGTAATATTTTATTTATTCCCATATACTTTTTACTTAAAATATTTATATTAATAAAAACCTGTAAAATATTACGATTCACTTATCTTAATTTATTTGAGGTCTTTACTTATGTTGACTTCTTACAATTTTTGAAGTATTCTATTAAATAATACTGGTAAAATGTACAGGAAAGCTATAGGTGATGCTACATGACTTTTAAGAAAGGAGTGTTTACTCCTATGAGAAATTCTGGGTTTCAATGAATATATTACCCAGTTAAAAGTTGAAGAAGCTAAAAACCTAATGTTAAAAACCAATATGAAAGTATATGAGATTGCCAATCATCTGGGATTTGAGAATGCCTTTTATTTTAGTAAAGTATTTAAGAAGGTGGCAGGCTGCTCTCCTAGAGATTATCTGCAGGGAAATAAAACCCTATCTAATTAGCAAACTACAAATCAGCAAAAACACCTACTGTGATTTGTTGTCATAAGCAGGCACTGTATATCCCTTATAGAACACAATTCATAGTAGGTGTATCTTATTAATCGATTGGTATAATTTCCATCCTGGCATATGCCTCTTTGTCCTGGATCAGTAGATCCCATTGTAATAAATACACATCCGTTTCTTCTCCACCATGGTCTTTATGGATTTGATGAATACAGGATATACTTGAGTTCTTATCAAAAAGGATAATCTTACACCCTCTCTCCTTACCTCTAATTAAAATCTGGTTGCCAATTATCTCAGGCTTCCATTGGGTTACTAAATTTTCTGTAATTCTCCTAGTCTTATCTGATGCACTAAAATTATCTTCTACTATGAGAACACCATTATCTTCGTTGAAATGAAGTACTCTTTCTATCTTATCAATTATCCCTTCTTCATAAGCCCCAGCAAAACTTATAATGGTTTTACCCTTTCCATCAGCTTCAAATCTGTCACATTGATATTCTTTGCCCGCTAGCTGAGTCTTGCCGTTTATTAATGGAAGATTATGACCTAGGGAACTGTTACATAGAATTTGATAACGGCCTTGTCCAAAATACTCTTTTGTATATTCACCAGCCCCCAAGTCGGTTAGCAGCATATCTCCATCATGAATATAGAAAAAACTACCGATGTCATTGTGATTGTGGGGTTCCCCATTGCATCCTCCCTTAGCTGCCATACCAGCTCCCCTAGTACTATGGCAGATGGTCCACTGTGCATCTGATAGAATTACCTGGCCCTGGGGCTCAAAGTTACCCCCATCTTTAATTTTACCTTGATTTAAGTTATCAATATATTTACTTGTCCAGATATAATCTCTATAAATGCTCATCCATCTATAGCAGGGATCAAAATCAAATCCAGCGGACTGATTCATATTAGGAATTGCCACCTCAGGGTAACGGGTAGCTAGATAGCAGGTAAGTCCCACCCTAAACCGATCTTTACTATCTCCATCAGAAAAAGATAGGGTACGGCCTGATTTAAAATAACATTTCTGCTGGAACGTGGCAATTTTCATAGTTTTAGCAGCTGCCATTAAATCCATCTTGCCCTTGGTATAATCATATAGTTGCTGAGCAAAACCAGTATAATAAGTCATTCCATAAGTAAAGTAACCAAGCCCTTCCATGCATGTTCCATCCTCTGGGAAACCAGCAATATAATGGTTAAGGGAATTGCAGATCCTCTGCAGATATAAGTTAAGCTGCTCCGGCTTATCTGCCAGCAAATAGATGCTGGCACTACCTATAGCTCCCGAGCAAACAGCACACCAGTTATTATCACACACTTCCCACCAGTAATGTCCGACTTTAGAATTGTAAAAGGGATTTAAAACCCTTCTAAACACCTCATTTCTAGCTAAGTCTTTTATTTTAGTGGAAAGTTCCTTATCTAGAAGGGTTATAATCTCTGCTAATGTTTGGGCGGTCTCACAGGCAAATAGATCCACTGTTGTCTGCCAATCCTTATCTCTGCTTCGATTTACATGGGCTGGTAAAGCCCAGCACTCCTCATTACAAATATTTTCTATCACTTCCTCCAGCCTGCGAATATCTTCTTCCCTTTTATCCATCAAGGCTACTAGTCCAAAAACAGCTATATATTTACGTCTAAGGAAATAGACAGCTTCATATTTAATACGATTGCCAGTCTTTTCAAATAAGGAAAAGAGCTCTTCCGTAATCTCAGGCATTGGCTTACTTCTTAATTCATGGGCATATCGCCTGACAGTATTTTTATACTCATTGAGAAAAGCTTCTAATCGCTCCTTCATAACAACACCCCTTCCTTTCATAGCAGAGTTTTTAAGCCCCCAAGGACATAAATATCAATTATCAATTAATGTTGTAAACCTGATTTTAGTTATCTTAGATACTTTCTTTTTTATTGAGAAAATGTTTTATTATATCCCTTCTGGTTATGATACCTATAAAGTAGTCCCTATCATCAATAACTGGAATAAAGTTCTGATCCATGGCCCTTGTCAGTAATTCTTCAATAGTGGATGTGATTTTTACCGGTGGATTTTTGTCATCAGTTAGAATATCTTTTATTTTCATTTCCTCTATACTTTTCATGGTTATTTTTTGAATCTCTTCATTGCTATCATCTATCAGGTACCATAGAAAATCTCCTTCACTGATTGTGCCTATGTACTTATTATCCGTAGAAAGTACGGGGATAGCAGTATAGCCATGGTATCGCATTTTTTCTAGTCCCTGACGAAAAGTAAAGTCTTCATAGAGAAATGCCACTTCACTTTTGGTCTGTATATAATAAGCAATATTCATAAACCTATCATGCCTTTCATAATACTACACTAATGTAGAGCAGATACTAAAATTTCTTTCTAGTTAGATACGAACTCCTAACTTTCTTAAGTCTTCCAAGGCCTGATCCATAGATTTTACCTGTATTGTGCTAAAACCAAATGGCTTTGCTCCTTCTAGGTTGGCCGCCAAATCATCTAGAAATACAGCCTCTTTGGGGTTGATATTATATTTATTAATTAAGGCCTCATAGATTGCTGGTTCTGGCTTGGTATGCTGGATTTCATAGGATATAATTCCCCCATCTACATGTTTTATAAAATCAAAATTCTCCATTGCATATTTATAGCTAAATCTGGCATAATTGGATAAAAGATATACTTTATAACCATTGGCCTTAAGTTTCTTAATAAGCTCTGTAGAATAATCAAATTCCCTTACCAACAGAGAAATATTATTAAAAAGGGTCATAATTTCTTGTGCCACACTGGGCTCTGCCTCGCAGCACTGCCTAAACAACTCTTCCTCATCTTCTAGTCCCCTATCCAGCTCATTCCATCTATTACTAAGGACTGTTGCCCTGGCTATTTTCTCTTTTGTCTCCTGATCATAACCACAGTCATCCAAATATTCATTCCATCTAAAATCTGCCAATACATTACCTATGTCAAATACAATTGTGTTTATCATATTAAGTACCTTACCTTTCCTTTAAGCTGCAAAACAAAGTCAAATTTATAAGTTATTTCTCCTACAGTACATAAGTTTAATATCATAGTAATATATTTTGTTTTCTCTTAAGTTAAATCTGCCAGAATAATTCCCTCTTTTATTATATTCAGCTTAGAAGCTTTTATATCTATAATGGTTACTGCACAGTTCTTCTGATATGCTCCGGACCAAAAATCCTTTTTGTCCAGTTTCTTAATATAAGTAAGAAGAGCTTTAATCATAGCTCCATGGGCAACAGCCATAACTCTCTCACAGGATTTCTCCAAGGGCATGATTACTTCTTCTAAGAACCTGGCAGCCCTAAGACAAAGGTCTTCTATGGACTCTCCCCCTTTACTCGGGATATAAGAATCAGGTTTCTTAAAGAATGTGTATATAGGACTTTGGGGATCATTTATATGCTCATTAAAGACAGCCCCTTCATATTCACCAAAACCGATTTCTTTAAGTTCTTCAGATATAATAATATCTATATTACGGCTAGCTCCAATGATTTTTGCAGTCTCATAAGCCCTAACTAAAGGGCTAGAAAAGATTTTATCAAAATGTACATCTTCTAAGGCTTTCCCCGTTAGCATAGCTATCTGTCTACCGTTCTCGTTTAAAGCTATATCTGCATGTCCTTGTATTTTTCCAGCCTTATTCCATATAGTCTCCCCATGCCTTATCAAGTATAATTCCATAGTAATTCTCCATTCTATATCATAGGTATGAAGCAAATGTCAGCCCGCTACAACCTCTAAGCGGCTACCTTCCATGCTCTTATTAATTATTATCTTCTTATCAATACGATCCTTTAACTCACTTACATGGGATATGATACCCACAACTCTGTTACCACTGGTTAAGGAATTTAATATCTCAATAGCCTGTTCTAAGGAATCGCTATCCAGTGAACCAAAACCTTCATCAATAAACATAGCATCCACTTCAATCCCCCCTGCAAAGCTTTGGATTACATCGGATAATCCAAGGGCAAGGGATAGGGCAGCTTTAAAAGATTCTCCACCGGATAAAGACTTAATAGATCTGGCCTTTCCTGTATAATAATCCATTACTTCTAGTTCTAAGCCTGTTGAACTTCTTAGATTCGTAGGATCATCTTTACGCATTAGAGAGTACTGGTTATTGGACATTCGGTAAAATCGTTTATTTGCCTCCTGGATAACCTTATCAAAATAGAAGGCCTGTACATATTGTTCAAAGGCAATCTTAGATTTTCCGGCCAGTTCTCCATTGGCCGTCTTGGCTAATTGATTAACAGTTATGTATTCCTGCCTAACCTTTTCTTGCTCTTTGTATTGTAGCTTTACTTTTTGATAGATTTCCCTATTATTATTAAGCCGACTGTAAATGATATTAATTTGCTCTTCACATTCTATCTTTTGCTTGTCTAACTCTTTTAACTCTAGCTCTAACTGTGTCAGATCCTTCTTCTCTTGATTCTTGGTTTCCACTTGTAATTGCTTTATTTTCTCCTCCAAAAAGCCTTTATCTCTATAATAATTATCAATTCTATTCCTTATTGCTTTTAATTCCTCTTCCGTAACCAGCACTTCCCGATACTTAGTTAAGTCCATATTTTCCCCATTGATAAAACCATGCTTTAGCAAACTTAGTTTAAGCTTCTCTTCGTTTTCTGATAGTTCTATAGATTTAAGTCTATAGCTCTTTTCATTCTCCGAAAGTACAGCCTCAGTTTTACCCAATCTCAATTCACAACTACGATAGGCAGCTTCTGCTAGTTTCAATTCTTCCTGTAATTTGTTACTCTCGTCAATTAATACTTTAACATATCCTTCTGCCTCTGATTTCTCAGGGAATTTAAGATTACTTCTTAAGTTATCTAGAACTCCAAGTATGGAACTTAAATCATTATTTGTCTTAGATAATGTCTCTTGGTTATACTGTAAATCTTCTTCAATGGCATTTACTTCCTGGGTAATTTGCTTCAATCTATCGCTGTACTGCTTTTGCTTCCTAAGTTTTTCATTTAAACCATGTAATTTTTTCTCTAAGTCAAGCCTGCCTTCTTCGGTCTGCTGATATTTTTGCTTAATTAGTTTACTTAGATTAGGTAAATCGGCAAAAACCCTTTCATCCTCTCCAGGGAATAGGTCTTTGGCATAGTTTTGTAGATTATTTTGAAGCATTTCCACCCTGATTTTCTGTTTTTCACTTTTTCCACTGGCTCCAATAACAGCATTACGGGCCCTCTCCAGCCTATCCCTTTCCTTTTTTAATTCCTCTTCACTAACTGTACCAGTGGTCAGTGGCGCCTTAGATGGGTGGTCTGTAGAGCCACAAACAGGACAAGGGGATCCAGGCTGCAAATTCTTTGCAATAATACCTGCCTGTTCCCTAAAAAACAGGGTTTCCTTCTCCGTATATAGTTGATTTATTTTCTGGTAGCTGGCCTCCACTTTAATAAACTCATCCTGTAGCTTTATTAAAGTTTCCTTTTCCTTAATTAAAATCCCTATATCCAGCTGTAACTTATTAAGCTGATTTAAAGTCACTTTTACTTGCTCTAACTGATTTTCATATACTAATATTTCTCTATCAGTATTACCATCTTGCTCTAATTCCCTTTGCTTTTCCAATTGCTCATTCAATAATTTGGATTTGGCTTGGCTTTTCTGTGCTATGGTCTCTTCTAATTGCTTTTTTCGCTTTTCCCATAATATTTTTTTCCTATCATGGTCCAATATAGAATCGTATTTTCCCAGTTCCTCATCCATACGATTTATCTCTTTGGTCAATTGGATAATCCGTGGCTTATAACTTTCCTTAGCCTTTAAATCCTCGGACAAGCCTTGAAGATCGATTTGAAGCTGCTTTCTCTCTTCTTGCCCTATATTTATTTCCTCTGCTAATCTCTTTAACTCCTGCTTAATTCTTAGATAATTGTCCTCAACTGGTTTAACTTTCCGTAGGGCTTTTTCAGAAAATTCAAATTTAATTTCTTCCTCTTTTATCTCCTCTAACTTCTCCAGGAATTTATTATAGTCATTTTCTAATTGCTGTAAATTACTTATCAAACGGTTATAATGCTCTGCTTTTGTGTATTCTGCCCTTTTCTCTGCACTTTTTTGCATTAAAATACTATTTTCGGCTTTTTTTGCACTATAGTGCAAGCCATCTTCCTCAATTATAGTCGCCAGCAGTTCAAGGATACTATCTATATTATTAATATCACTGCTTTCTTTCCATTGTTCTATGGCTTGGAAATGCCCACTATCTTCACAGCATATAATTCCATTAAGGAATTGTGCTATTCCCTTATCAATATCTTCACATCTATACTTTAATTTATTGGCCCTGTCTTTTAATCTTCTTTGAATACTGTCGTAGACTTCTGTTCCAAATACCTTACGGAAAATTTGTACCCTATCATTGGAATCTGCCGTAAGTAGTTTTAAAAACTCTCCCTGGGCAATCATGGCAATCATCTTATATTGCTTATAGTCTATTCCCAACACTTCTGTAACAGCCTCTGTTACAGGGGTATATCCATTGATTACTCTACCATCTGGCATAATAAGGGTAGCATTAGCTTTCTCCTCAGTGGTTCCTGTCCCTCTCTTCTTATTTCTCTTATAGGTAGGATTTCTTTCGATTTTATACTCCTGATTCCGATGGGAGAAGATAAGTTCCACGTATGTTTTCTCATCATCCCCTGCATAGTCGCTACGGAAACAATCTGGGGTACGATTATCTCCACTGGCGTTACCATAGAGGGCAAAAGATATGGCATCAAAAATTGTTGTCTTTCCAGCCCCGGTATCTCCATTAATTAAAAACAGGCCACTGGATCCTAGTTTTGTAAATGGAACTTCAGTAATACCACGAAATGGCCCAAAAGCACTCATAATCAATTTAATAGGTCTCATATGGCATCACCTTCCATCTCTTCAAACAGCCTAGTTATAATATCTTTCTGCTTATCCGTCATCCTTACATTATTCTGATTTTCAAAGAATTCCTCGAACAATTCCAGGGAACTTTTTGATTTAATATCCACAGCTCCAGTTCTTGAATCAGGATTAAGTAAGGTTTTCTTATTGTCAAACTCCAGACGCATAATATTGGGATATACACTTCGAAGTTTCCCTATAGCATCGTATATTTCTTCTTCGTCGGTTAAGGTGGCGTGGATATAATCCTGGGTATTGGCCATAGTATAAACTTTTGGATCCGTAAGGGCTGCTATTGGCCCCTTAATCAGTCTCATGTCTCTTAGAGGGCTCAAAGGAATTTTATCATATTTCACGTCACCTTTATAGCCAAATTCCACTATGGTTACAGATTTAATGTGACGGGCTTCAGAAAAAGAATATTTCAGCGGTGATCCCGAATAACGGATTGTATCCCTACCTATTCTTTGGGGCCCATGGATATGGCCCAAAGCTACATAATCAAAATCCACAAAAACCTTAGCATCTATATTGTCTAAGCCTCCAAGGGAAATCGTCTCTGATTCAGACCTTTCCGGCTCTCTTCCTTCACTGGTAATAAATTGGTGGGCAACCAGAATATTTCTTTGGCNCCTATCAAGGTCACTGTTATCAATAATAACCTCCACTGCCTGCTGATAGGTCTCCACTTCTGGATAATATCTTCTTACTAAAGCTGGTTTTATAAAGGGCAATAAATAAATATTCAAGGGCCCATATTGATCTTCCACAGTAACCCTAGTCAGTTCCCCTTGAAAACTACCAGCAATATATATCTTATTCTCCTCCATAATATGTCCGCCAAATCCTATTCGCTCAGAAGAATCGTGATTACCACTGACTATAAATACTGAAAGCTGCCTTCTATGTAGCTCCGTTAAGAACCAATCAAATAGCATAACCCCTTCAACAGAAGGGATAGTTTTATCATAGATATCACCGGCAATTAGGAGGCCATCCACCTGATGCTCATCTGCTATTTTTAGCATTTCCTTTAATATATACTCCTGATCTTCGATCATTGAAAATTCATTTACCTTTTTCCCAATATGTAAATCTGATGTATGTAAAAGTTTTATGCAACATCCCTCCTTATCAACTAATATAAATATAAAGCTACAGTACAAAACACCTAATAAAATCCCATTTATTCCTTGCTAAAATACATTCAAAACTTTAATTCATTTATACAAATAATACCATAAAACAGCCTTAGAAACCAGTATTTTATAGGGCCGTATATCTATATCCAATCTTCACATAGAAGTTCTTTTAATATATTCATTTTATCAGTACCTAATTTCTTCAGCACATCAACTTCTATGCCTATCTTAATTTCCTGATTCTTTATATAGCATCTTTCCCCTAACTCTGTAAGTTTTATGAACTTATTACGATTGTTATTCTCCAGATAATTCATCTCAATAAGCCCTTTTGCCCCTAGTGATTTTATACTTTTATGGGCGGCTTGTCTGCTGATGCCCAATTCTTTAGCTATCTCTGATATGGACATTTGCTTACCATATATAAAGGTTATAATTAACCATTCAGAATTAGTAATAGTAATATCATTGGAAGCATTCCATTTTGATTCAATCATATTTCTAATTTCATTATATTTATTATTAATTAATTCAATTAAATCTATAGCAGTTGTTTGCTGCTGCATAATAACCCTCATTTCCACTACTGTATTAAGATCGAGACTCTTATCTCTGCAATGGTCTAGTATATACTGCTATGGGGCCATTGTCAACTTGGTTGACAAAAATTAATAATTATGTTACGATTGTATTGTCAACCAAGTTGACAAGGAGGCGAATTATATGTTTAAAGAAGGCGACTATATTATGTATTCCAACTACGGAGCATGTCTAGTTCAAGAAATATGCGAGAAAACTATTGACAAGCAGAGTAATATTTACTATGTTTTAGTACCTATTAACCAAGCAAATTCACGAATTATGACCCCCGTTGATAATAAAAAAGTTAGTATGAGAGCTCTTATGTCCCTAGAAGAAGCAGAGGAAATCCTCTCTAAATTTTCCGCTGATAGTATCCAATTGATATCCGATAGAAAAAAAAGGGAAAAAGTATATTCCGATATGTTAAAAGAAGGCGACCCCATAGATTTGGCTGAAATTATTGCAGCTCTTATAATTGAGGAACATAATAGAACTGAAGAGGGTAAGACCTTCCCTGCCACTGACAAGAAATTACTAGAAAAAGCTGAGAAATTATTATATTCCGAATTATCTGTTATATATAATGAAGATTATGATGAGATTAAAAACAAAGTTACTGACTTAATTAAAGAAAAGGTATAGATCTAATTTTTAAGAGGCAGTGCAAAATATATGCACTGCCTCTTTTTTCTACCTTACATTCTTTTTTACTTATCTTCTTTCTTCCTTAAAACCACAGCGCCTGCTCCAGCACCAAGTGCTACTAGGCCATATACTAAAGCATAGGAAACTGCGCCAGTTTTTGGTGTAGCTTCTGTACTGGTTGATTTCGCTGATCCTTCGGATGAAGTAGTAGATGATGCTGATGTTGATGCAGGAGTATTCATTGCTTCCTTAATCTCTTCTTCATTAAGGACAGTATTATAAACCTTAAAATCATCAATTAAACCCTTCATATTAATATCCCAGCAGTTGATTCCAAGATATATTTTTGCATCACCTTCAAAGACTTCAGTTGCCACATTACCTTCAGATAAGTACTCACCATTTATATATAATTTGCCTAATACTGTATTAGCTTCTAAACCAGGAGTACTAGCATCTACGGTTACTGCTATATGGGTCCATTCATTACTAGGCATTAGGTATCCTGGCCCACCGGAAAACCAAGGCCAAGCTGCTGTAGTCTCATTTCTTGACCACATTACTGGTGCCATATCCCCATCCCAATCAGTTTTTGTAATATTTAGCCACTTAGCGGATGCATTCTGACTAAGTAGGTCAGATCCGATTTGAACTAAAGGACCATAGTTTGAAAATCCAGCAGGGTTTATCCAGAAAGCTATCGTATAAGATGAACCTGCAGGTTCAGCATCCAATAACACTCCATAGGTACCATCAAGGTAAAGGGCTTGACTGTTTTTACCCTCCTGAAATTGAGCCTTAACACTTGTATCTACTTCGGGCATGGTACCTGCATTACCACCATTCTCGTTGTCTCCCTTTCTAGTCAATGTTTGTGCTCCCCCTAGCGTGCCATCAAAGCCATTTTCATAGATAGGAGTGGCCGCTAATGCTGTCGTTGTAACAGATAATGAAATAAGCATTGCGATTACTGCTACCAGCATCTTTTTCTTCATAATTTCCTTTGCCTCCTTATTATTATATCCAAAACTCGACTTTGCGAATTTCTTAGGATCATAACAAAATTAATAGACTAGCTCTTGGTATACTCTATGCAGGTACCTATTATCAGATGAATACAAGTTGTAATTATTTTAAAACTTCCATTGCTGCTGCATTAGCTGCGTTGGCTTTCTCTGTTAAATCAGGTGCTAAATCATGGGCATTTACACCATTATTAAACACCTCATCCTCAGCCCCTGCATAACCTTCAGCAATAAAGGTACCAAATCCAGGGATAATAGTTCCACCATAGGGCACTGGTTCCTTGCAGTGATCAAGGAAGTAATCAAAATAAGGGCCTCTACCATAAGGATCATCACTACCTGGGAAGAATTCTCTAACCTGCTGCCATACATTCTTACTTAATGTAATCGGTAAGGCATCGACAGAAAGCTTACTTCCATCTGCATTGGTAAGTGTCTTATATCCTTCAATTTTTGCTAACCAGCCTTCTTCATTCCAGTTCATGAATTTTAATAACTCATAAGCTTCTCTTGGATGGTCTGTTGCAGATGAAATACCACCAAAGTCCAAGGTCCCCATCATACGTGTACTAGATGTGCCTTTGGCACGGGGTACAACATAAGGTACATAAACCAAACCTAAGTCTAGGTATTCCTCAGTAGCAAAAAGGTTGTTGAATGTCCACCATGCATCAAACTGGAATGCGATCTTACCAGAGTAAGCTGCCCACATGGTTCTGTCACCAAATGCAGCCTCAGCTTCATCGGAATCAAATGGTGGTGCATGGAACTTACCATTAACTAATTCTGCTTGAAGGTTCACTCCATCTGCCCAATTGGTCATATCAAATTTACTTCCATCCCAGCCAAATTCACCCCATACATTGTCGTCAGATGCTACTGGATACCAAGTTACTATGGTCCTGTATTGATTAAAACCAAAGATACCTTGTTCAGGCACTGTCATATCTTTAATATATTCAACCATCTCTTCCCATGTCCAATCCATAGGAGGCATTTCAACATTTAATTGCTCAAAAACAGTCTTATTAGCAAAGATTGTTTCAGGGAAAAACTTAACAGGAGTTGCCCATTTTCTGTCTGTACCATAATAACCGTATTTTCCTTCATTAATGGTTGTTAAAACATTATCTGCTTCAGGGTCATTCTCCCAATACTCTGTCATATCTCCCAATAGATGATTATTAATTGCAAAATCACATTCGCCAAGTATCCAGAAAGCATCTGGCATTTGACCTGTGGATACAAGATTTAACAAGGCATCATTATAGCCATCCAGTGGAAGTGTTATTACCTCAACTGTAATGTTTGGATATTTTTCCATGAATTTTTGAGCTAAATGAGTAGTTAATACTTCATTCTCCCAAGAACAATAGGTTAATTTGATTTTTTCTTCTGTCATTGGTGGTAGTGATTTCTGTGAGACAGCTTCACTATCCTTATCGTCTGTACTTGCATCAGACTTTTGTGCATCATCCCCCCCTTGTTTTCCTTTGTCATCTGCACTAACTTCCACGTCATCCTTGCCATTATCGGCAGGATCGTTACCGCCACATGCTGTGAGCATGCCTAAGCAAATGACAAATACAAGTAAAACACTTATTACCTTCCTCCATGCTTTCATAAATAATTCCTCCTTTATATTGATTATTATATATAATCACGGTTATTCACCTGTGATTCCTGTTCTATCAACACTTTCTACGAAATATTTCTGCAAGAAAGCATACATTATCAGTAATGGTAGAATACTCAACATAGTTCCTGCCATCTTAATTGATTCATTGATATTACCAAGCTGCTGTTGATTACCTTGGTTATACTGAGCATATATATCTTCAAAGTTCTTAAGCTCCACTACCAGTGAAGTCCATTTATTGGCATTACCAGTTCCTAATCCTGAAATATATAAGGTAGTTAGATAGGATTCATTCCAATACCATACAATTGAAAATAGAAACACTACCAATATTGCAGGTGCTGCAGATGGAATAGCAATTTTTAAATAGGATCTAAAATATCCTGCTCCATCAATTTGAGCCGCCTCAATCAATGACTGGGGTACCTGCTTAAAAAACTGATAAAATAGTAATATGAATATCTGGGAACTAACTCCTTGCCCTAGTATTGCAGGAAAATTAAATGCATTTAAAGAGCCAATTAATTTAAATTTTGTATATAAGACATAGGTCGGCATCATAGTGACTTGCGTAGGCAGTATGAAAGAAAATAATAGTATAGCCATCATAAGCTTCTTTCCCTTAAACTCAAACCTGGCAAATCCATATCCAATAAAGGAACAACTAACTACTTGAAGCAATGTTGGAAGACCAGCAATGATTACACTCTTTAAGAAACTCTTCCAAAACTCCATTACCTTTGATGCTTTGATATAATTATCCAAGTATAGTGTTGATGGTATCCATCGTATTGAAGCATCCAATAAGTCTTCCACAGACATCAAACTGGTACTTAACATATAAAGCAATGGATAAAGATAAACAAATCCAATCCCAATCAATAATATATACTTAACCAGTAAGACAAGGATACCCTGCCGGTCCTTTGAACCTAGAAACAACTTATGTAATTTCTCTTTATTTAGATCTGGAGGTACGAACATAACCTTATCTTTTTTACTAAAGTCATTATTTTTTTCATTCATACCTGGTCCTCCCCTTTAAAAACCTGCTACGCCTAATCTGCCTTCTTCTTAGTTTTCTTCTTTGCCTCTCAATCTTTGCGACACGTTTCTTCTCCTTTTTAACCTCTACTTTATAGTTATCCTTTTTCGTCCTTAAAAGTAGTGCCATGAATGCCACAAGGACACATACAACAACAGAATATAACCAAGCTTTTGCAGATGCTATACCATAACCACGGTTTGCAGCAAACATATCATTATATATAGAAGTAATAATGACATTTTGCTCATTGTTTGATAGATAAATCACCGTATAAACAGCATTAAGTAAAACCATAGGTTTGATTATGGGCAAGGTAATCTTCCAGAAACATTCCCAACCTGAACCACCGTCGATTTTTGCTGCTTCATACAGGGAATTATCAATCTTTTGTATTGCGGCTAAGAAAATCAATATCTGTACACCGGAATACCATAGTATCATGATCATATTATTGAATAAATTTACAATAGGAGTAACTAAAAATTTAGGTAGTAGATCACTTAATATTGCTGAAATTGCAGTTACGTTCATTGCGGGAATAGTAGCTGCACCTTGATCCGCTAATTGTGCCATAACAGGACCACTGACCACAATCACTGGAAGAAAGAAAATAGTTCGAAATAAACCCTTTCCTTTTATCTTACCATTTAAGAGCATTGCAACTATCAATGAAAACGTAACAATAACAGGTACTGACAACAAGGTATTTAGTATATAGCTTGTTAAGTTCTCCATAAATAATGGATCTAACCGAAATATATCTGAATAATTTTGAAACTTAACATAGTTAAATACCCTTCCCTTTGGCGTCACCTTAACATTACACATGGCATAGTAGAATGACTGACCAAAGGGCACTAATAGGAATATTAAGGTTCCTATTATCCATGGCAACACAAAAATATAACCGAATAAAGCTTCCCTTCTTTTTAATTTACTTATCTTTCCTGTTTTCCTACTCATTGCCTTTATTCACCTACCTTGTAAGACATTGGACTGATGTTATGGCCATCTACTATCACTTCATTTGTGGTACTATAGTTAATGTATACCTTAACTCCATTATCATAAGTCACTATGGTTAATCCATTATCATATTGACTATGCTCTATTATCAAAGCACCTTTTGTCTTGTCATGTACTTCCTTTAGTGCCTTGTTATACTCTACGATTGAATCTTTATACACTGAATATTTGGAACTATAAATATCTGAAGAATTTGTGTACTGTAAATCAGCAGGATCTTCATAGGTTATAAGAAATGACGGATTTATTCCCATTTCCACAAGTTTTAGAAAGAAGCCATGCTTATCTGCTTCAAAATTAACATATTCAGCATACATAGGTAGGATACCTTTTAGAGCAATCGATAGGAAGGGAACCTCCTCATCAGTAAATATATAATTTGATGATCCAACTGGCATATCAATAATGGCATCCGTATATTTCCACAAGTAAGCAAAAGGTTTTTCCATTATGAAGTTAATATCCTTATCTAGCTTAGATATGGTTGCTTCGTAACTATTTGCTGTATCAGCTCTGCTATAAGCCTCACCTTTACTGGTATAGGTAAACAGGATATTAGTTATCCCACTTAACATAATATTTTCCACATTATTTTTAAGATATGATTTTCCTGCCTTTTCTAGAGTTTCCATCGTCCGAGCAGGTGTAAGATAACGAAATGTTTCAAACACATCCTTATATGTAACTTCCTCATGGACACGTTTGGTAATCTTCTTCATTATGTTAAAGTTAGCATTTTTTAATGATGGATTAACTCTTAATGCATCCTGAGCAAGGAAGAAATCAATACCCATATCCTTACTATCCTTAATCAATTTGGTTAATTCCTTAGTGCCACCAGTATCTCCATCAGCTCTATACGATGTAATTGGAAGTGCATATACCCCATCCTTTTGCCAGCCTTTATAGATTGCCAGTATATCTTCAACGCCTTCCTGCTGTAGTTCTTCAAATATTGTCCTGATATTGTCAATCGTGGTCATGGTAACATTTCTCTTAAATATTAACCAGTTTTCCTTATCTATTCCGAGGAAGTCTAATCGTACATTATAATCATCCCCTACTTGGTTGACTCCATCGGTTTCAAATAAATATTCTCTATATTCCTGTGCTAAACCAGTGTAATTGGCTTGATTGCCAGATACAAACCGATATTTAACTCGGATATCAAATTCATTCCTTTTTGCCTGCCTCGTTACAACCGAACCATCCCTATTACCTGTAGGTTGGGTATATATCTGTCGTAGAACATATTTTGAGCATATCCAGTTATAATTGGTATAAGCTCCATTAGGATAAGCTTCAACTTTCGCACAGTAATCTCCACTATCAATAATACCCAGATATCCAAACTCTGAATCTGTATGTACCATACCAAATACTGGAGCCATAATTCTATTAGCTTCATTAACAGATTGGTAGGTATCCATAAACAATGATAGAGCATAGGATTCATCAAGCCCTATATTCGTCCCATATATATATTGGGAAAAGCAGGAGGAAAATCTACCCTCATTATCCTCAAGATATATCAATGCTCCATTACCATCAGGTATCAGCATATAGCCAGTTCGTTCACCGAGATGTGTATAACCTAGGAAAGGATATACATAGATTTCACCTATCTTATATTCCTCGGAGTTTTCTATAATTGAATCATTGGGTATCTCAACGGTAAGACCTTGTTCATCCAGGGTAACCTTAAGTTGGTATCCCAATTGGTATTCATCATAGTAGACATCTGCAGTAAATCCGTTATCCCTAAGTGTTACTTCCTTTTTAGCAGCTCTTATATCTACTGTTGTAGGAACAATGTTAATTCCCTTAAGTACACGGAGTACTATTCCAGATTTCAGATAAGATTGCCAGGCGACATTACTCTTACCATCATCTTCATTGACTATAGACTCCATAATAACACCAGTCTCTTTATCTCTTATAATAATCGATAAGGATTCTTCTAAGAAATAAAGCTCATAAATACTATTTTCTGCAATAAGTTTATGTCCTTGAATATTACCATTGGGTTTTTCAACAACTGCCTCGGCTGGCGCTTCCTTATCTACCGGCTCCGATTTTATTGTAGCGCCTTCCATAGTCTTAATGGTAAGGGTTTCAAATTTATCATTTTCCCTGGATATACCCTTCTTATCATTTATTGCTTGATCTGAACTCAAATCAACTTTTTGACATCCTAGGGATAGTACCATGACTCCCAAGAGACAGATAGCTAGAAAGATTATGCTTGGGTGTTTTCCATTAATTTTCAATTTTATACACCACCTCTCCACAGATTGCCTGAACAAAATCTGTAACCTGTGACATAAGTACATAGATAATAAATAATAACAGTATAGTTATCAGTGCAGTAAAGAATATCAGTAAAATGATACCCACAGTTTTCATGAAGGAATAATTATTAATTTCTTTTAAAACCAAAAATAGCAAAATCACAATCCAGGTATACATACAGAAATTTGCAAACTGTACTATAAAAACTTCGTTATATGTAATAACATTACTAATTATCACAATCAGCGGTTTTAACAACAAATAGGGACCCAAGGCGTAAACAAACCCACTATAAAGCTGTTTAAAAGTACTTTCACCGTCGTTGATTGTACAGATTAGATAGGAACTAACCACCATGAGTATGAATACCCCTAGGACAAGCAAAATATCTGAAAATATCTCATAACGTCCGTCTACAACAGTCTTTAATATAAAGCCTGTAGCATACTTGTTGATTAAATAAATAAGTACAAAGCCAGCTAGCAGTATATTAGCACTGTGGTAATTATCTTTATATTCTCTACGAACACCATAACATCCATCAATAGGATGTCTTACAAAATACTTGACGTAAAGCACACGATCTATTATAGGAATTTTGCTAATACTTCTTAATCTTAATAAAAAAGGAGTGAATATCTGATATTTCCTTTGAGCATATTTAAGCAGCTTCCATAGTATCATCAATCCTAGGATTAGGGCAGCTGCGGTTACTATATGGTCCTTTAGCCAGATATTACGTATCTCCCAAAAAGCATCAGAATATCCATCGTATTCTTTAGCCATCCTAAAGTAGTGTAATGCCATTGGATAGTTATCCTCTTGAAGGTATACCTGCCCCATAGCTTTATTAGCATAATCGAACAGACTATTCATATTAATAATCTCATATAGCGGTTCTTTACTTTGTGCATATCTTCCATTCTGATACAGGGCCAGAGCATCATGGACTAAATCAGCAAATTCTGTAGTCTCAAATATTTGAATCTCATTTTTCTCTTGATCCAATACATAGAGGCGGTTTGAACTATCTACATCTATAGCTGCAGCCTTATTAAATAAACCAATTCTTAACCTGCCAGAGTCTTTACCCCCAAATACAAATAGCAAACTACCATCCTTATTATATTCATAGATATAGCCTTGCTCAGATACGACGAAAATATTTTCATATCTTCCAACAGAGACTGCTGCAGGCAATGCATCATATGCCTCAGGTTCAATCAGATTGATACCAGCTACATTTAATTTTTTTAGAGAAGAATAGCCTACTCCCTGGGTCACAGTGTATATAAGGCCCTTGTTATCTATAGCTAGATTAATAGGTGTAGGAGGGATATTAATCGGTAGTTTAGCTAACTGTTCATCAGTCAGTATAATTCTTCGAAATATATCCAAAAAATTAACGGAAGTCATATTGGTACCGAAATACCCTAAAAAGGTACCTCCATCGGTAGGGCTTATCTGAACAATTCCATTGGTATTACCTTCACACACAACATACATGATACCTTTTTTATCCACTACTAACTTCATAGGCTTGAACGCCATATCTACTCCATAAAGAGGATGATCAGGTTTTGTATATTCCATAACAATATCGCCTGCTAAGTTAAAAACTATAATTTTTCCTGCATCCTTATCCGCTACGTATAGATATTTCTCATCTGTTACAAATATACCAACTGGGGACTTTAGTATACCCTCTCCATATATCCTCAAAAGATTACCTTCTATATCAGATACTAGTATTCTTTTCCCCCCAGTATCAGCTATATACACCTCTTCATCCATTGTAATCTTCATATCAGAAGCTTTGGTAAATGTATGTTCTCCTATCTTAGTTATAGTAGAGTAGGGTGTATATGCTGTCTGTGTCTCTACAATTCTTCCATAGCCATCCTGGGTAAAGGTCTTATATGGCGTGTCTGCCAAAACATGGATCTTCGGTTGTATAATACTGATTGCCATATAAAATATAATAAAACCTATGATTTTTGCTTTCTTCTTCCGCCCACTGTTTATATTATTCATTGAAACCATAACCTCCCTTTCTCATCCATTATTTAATTCCTGAATGTGCCATTGTATTCATGACATTACGCTGTAATATAATGAATAAAACCAGGTTAGGTATAAACATAATAAGGGACGCTGCTGCTGCTATACTTTGCCCAGCAATAGAATTATTGCCTGAAACTAAGGTGTTCATATAAAAAGCTAATGTTCTAAGTCCATCGTTACTAATGTAATATGTAGAACTCACCATATCCCCCCATACCTGTTGGAAGGCTAGCAGTGCTCCAGTTGCAATTGCAGGTTTTATCAGGGGTAGAATTATCTTTCTATATACAAGAAAATCACTGGCCCCATCGATATAAGCAGCTTCAATTAAGCTGTCAGGTACTTGGTCTATGAACTGTTTTATTAAAAATAGACATACTGGAATTGATAATAGCGGTAATATAAGCGCCAAATAGGTATCGGTAATTCCCAGTGAGTTAATTGTTAAATATCTGGGTATCATTACAGATACCGGAACAAACATAAGAGCAGCATTATTTAACTCCATCAATGCATATTTACCTCTAAATCTTAACTTTGATAATGCAAAGCCTGCTAAGGTTGATAGAACTACAGAACCAATTACAACTGATACTGTTACTAATAAAGTATTAAAAACATACCTACTTAAAGGAATTGCTGAATTTCTAGCAGACTTAAATAGATTTATAAAATTATCTAAGGTAGGTCTTGTAACAAAAAACTTGGGAGGGTATACGAATAATTCGTCCATAGGTTTAAACGCATGGAAGAAAATATAAATGATAGGAAACAGCATGAAAATTGCTAATGGCAAAATCATTAAAATAATTTTTATCTGTCCCCGTTCAAATCTCTTTGGATTTATTCTACAGCCCCTATAACCTGCCATGATTTTTCCCCCTTTATTCTAATCCTCTGAAAACAATCTCTTAGCCACCCTGGAAAACAAATAAACAAATACCAAAAGAACAACTGATATGGCAGCTGCATAGCCCATCTCATAACGAATAAAGCCATAATCTTCAATATGATTAACTATTAGCTGCCCTGCATATCCAGGTGTTGGATTAGAGCCTGATAACTGCACACCTATAGCACCATTCTGAAATGCTCCGACTATGCTCATTACCGCAGCAAATAGCATCTGGGGTTTCATAGTCGGTATCGTTATATATATCATCTCTTGAAAACGATTCCTAACTCCGTCAATTGCTGCTGCCTCATAAAGTGTTTCATCTTGATTTAGGATACCTGCTAGTATAGCTAGAAAACCAACCCCCATACTACTCCATAGGGCTACGATAATCATGATTGGTAGTAAAAATCTAGCATCTAAGAGCCATTTTATTGGTTCATTGATAATACCAGCATTAATCAACCATGCATTTATATAACCTGTTTGATCACCACTGAACAATATCCTCCATAAAACAGTCATAGATACTCCAGAGGTAATTGATGGGGAATAAAGTATTAATGCCAGTATATTTCTTGGCCACTTAGTTAGCTGTGCTAATCCCCATGCAAGAAGAAAAGATAGTACATAGCCACCTGGTCCAACAATTAATGCATAGGTTACAGTATTGGGTAGTACATACTGCATAAATATCTCATCCTGTGTAATCAGAGTTATAAAATTCATAAATCCCACATACTTGGGAAACTCAATTGTGTTAAAATTTGTTAAAGAAAGTCCAATAGCTATAATAATAGGAATAATAATGAAGATACAAAACAATATTAAATAAGGACTTAAGAATAAGTATGCCTGCTTATTATTTTGTCTCTTAGCTATCTTACTTTTCCTTTTCATAAACTACTCACCCCATCTATTCTCCGTATAATATTGTTCTAACTAATTCTAAATCAGGTACCATATATTCTTCTATTACTTCACCATCCTGTGACAGATATCCGAATTCCATCAACTTACGCTCTGTTTCTCTATTAATGCGTTTTACAGCTGTATCAATCGATAACCTTAAATCTTTACCATTTATTACAACCTCGGTGTAAGCATTGGAAAGTTCTCTTTCCAGCATATATGTACCTAATATTCTAGGTGCCTCAAGTATCCATTGGGTTTGTTCAGCAATTATCTTTTTATCCTCGGATTTCCAGGGAAGCAATTGGAAGGCCTCTACATTGGCGGTATTCCATATGTATTCAGATCCATAGGTATTCTGCAAGGTCTGACCAAATTCTACCTGTATCTCTGTAGATGTCCACCATTTCAGATAATCCCATGCCATTTGCTCTCGCTCGGGAGTTTTATTAAATATTACACAACTTTCCGCTCCACCAGAGGAATATCTGAGAACTTCACCATCATCACCAACAATACCAGGTATCGGTGCTATGTCCCATGAATTGGCAATCTCAGGTGCAGCATTGAGTAGTAAGTTATACATATTGTATTCCGCTATACCAATAGGAATATAACCATTGCGAAAATGCTGATAAAAACTTGGTACATCAGATGGTAAATTGTATATCGTAAAAAGTTCAGTAAGTTCAGTAAATCCTTTGATTGCTTGATCACTATTAATTGTAGTGTCACCAGCTGTCTCTCCATATAACTTAGCACCATATTGAAACAGAAGTGGAGTAGTTCCATGAAAAGTCTTTAGACCTGACATTCCTGCGGTTGGATAATAAAAATTCAACCCTCTCATCTGCAGTTCTGGAAGAAGCTCTTTTACATCATCTATAGTATTGGGAATCTCTAAACCCAATTTATCCATGATGTCTGTTCTATAATATAAAACCCAGAAATTAATTGTCTCTGGAATGGCATAAATACCATCGCCAATAACCGCTGGAATATGTAATCCATCTGTAAATCTAGTTAGTATTTCTCTATAATCATCAAACTCAGTTAAATCTTTAATTGCACCCCTTATACCCAATTCAAAAGGAATTGAGTAATTAATTGAAGCTGCAACATCTGGTGCATCTCCTGATGCATTAGCTAAGATTAACTTGTTCTGATCAGGCATTACTGAAATATCAACTTTTATCCCTGTCTCAGGGGTAAATTTCTCATCCACCAACCTCTGCATAATCTCAATATGTTGTCTTGGACGATTCACCCATACCTGTAGATGTTCCTTATTGACATTTGCCGTAGAATAGGACTGGTCAGAAAAAGATGATAAAAACCGTACTATATTTAAGTAAATACCTTTAAAAAATCCTACACCTTTGGGGATATCTGCATCTTTCTGATAGATAAATATTTTGTCAAGAGCTAGATCATTTCTATTCATACTATCTACTAAATTGGCTAGATACTGAATAACTGAACTGGTGCTTTGAGCCAATTCGTTGATGCGATAAGGTATCTCATCCGGATCCTTAGCAAGAGCTTTTAGCTTTGATGCTGCAATACTAAGAGAGGAGAATGCACCTATTTCCTTTACTCCAGGGTTATATATCTTAATGCTATCCCGAAGAGAATTAAGTTCATCTACCCAGCCATATAATCTATCTTGAACATCTGGAATATATCTCATCAGTTTTAGATCCCTGTACTTATCCTTATTGGTTCCAGCTACTTTCGTGATTTCCAAAGCTAGGTCGTTAACTTCACTCATAATGCGATCCACTGCTTCCATCACATGTCTGATATTATCATTATTAATAGTAATTGAAAGGGTATGTTCACCTTCTGTCAAATACACAGCAATAGGATCCTTCATCTCATCACTTAAAGTTAAATTCCTATACTCCTTCGCATAATCAAACGGATAGGCCTTTAGCAATGTATTAGGAATATTTCCATCAATTCTGATATCACAGAACACTGGGAAATCTGTCTTATTTGGTTGCCTGTAGGCAAATGCTATGTAATAATAACCTTCTTTTTCTACATCAAATTTATAAGTCAGTCTTTGCCCTGCTTCATGAAATGATGCACTATCAATCACATTTAATACCTTGGTTGATGTAGTATATGGCGTTAATGCAGTATCATATTCAGCTACTGGCCGTATTGAAGAATCATTACTACTATCCATCTTCTCAGCTTCTATGATTATTAGCTCTTCTCCATCCGCAGCTTCAGCTTTAACATAGCTTGGAATATCGATATCACCAGTGAGATATATATTACCAAGTAGAAGGCTTCCCTCGGTGACATTAATCTCAATAGTATTATCGCCCTCCTTCAGTTCAAAGGAAAGTGGTGTGGAGTAACGGTAACTGGCATCCATAAGATATTCATTTTCCCATTGTATTAATTTTTCCGGCATGGTGACAATTTCATTCCCATATCTGTCTAAAGTTGTACTTTGGGCATAAACCCATGTGCTATCGAATTCGAGGCGACGTGCCTCATAGAACGGTATCTCCCCGTTTAATTTCATAGAAAATTCAACAGGCAGTATTGAGTCAGAATTAGATAAGTAATCAAAGCTGATTAGATATTGTGCAGCCTTTGGGGCTTTTATAGTTAATAAGGCAGTTTCGCCTAACTTAATATCAACTACATCATTCTTATAATTATGGTTATTGGAGGTTAAAGCACTTCCAGAACCACCAGAGTATACAGTATTAATAGGAAGCTCTATCTTAGCTCCATCATACATATTGGTCTTATATCTACTACTTACCATTGTATAGTTATTGCTTAGCATTTCGTTTGTCAAACTTACAACTTCTACCTTAGATGTCTGTTTTGATTCTGGCTGCTGCTTGGTCTCTGCATATGCAGATACACAACCCACGACTAATGTTATAGATAGTATAACTAGCAAGTAACGATAGCTTCTTCTATACCTCATGTTATCCCTCCACCTACTATTTATTACATTCTTAGACATAAACATTACTTAATTTACTTAATTCAAATGTTTAATATTCAATTATGCGTTTAACTTTAAAGTAAGAATACTACAATTTTCACAAAACGTCAAGATATATTAGGATATTTTTATATATATTTACATGATTTTATTTACTGTTTTACTATTTAATCAAATAATATGTTCTTTCATTAACAATCAATTGACTTTATAATTAATAGTAATTATAATGTTTATAATTATGATTTTATGGCTACAACCCTAGTATCATAATTTATATACTATATTAAGTTATGTAAGGAGAGCTATAATCAATGTTATATTTTAAATCGTTACAAGAAGCTGAAGATGTCCTAAAAGCATTAAGTACGCCGATGCGTTTAAAGATAATGGAAATAATCTATGGTGACAAGCAAATGAGCATGAACGACCTAGCAGAAGCCCTTAATCTTACCAACAGTGCTATTTCCATGCATGTAAAGAAGTTAGAGGAGGCTGGTTTGGTAAACATTTGTACCACTTCAGGTAAGAGGGGAACAATGAAGATCGTCTACCCCAAACACGATCGACTAATGATTGATCTAGTCCCATTGAAAGAGAACAAAAAATGTTATCAAGACGATATTCGGATAGGTTATTTTACATCTTGCAAGGTGACTCCCACATGTGGCCTAGCTTCAGTAAAATCAATAATTGGAGAATTTGATGACCCTAGATATTTTAATTTTCCAGAGCGGTTTGAAGCCGGTATCTTATGGTTTGGGAGCGGTTATATAGAATACAATATACCTAATCATTTAAAACCGGGACAGCGTTTAACAGAGTTGCAGATTTCCTTTGAGATTTGTTCCGAATACCCTGATTACAAGGAAGATTATCCTTCGGATATATATTTTTCTATTAATGGTAAATCTTTAGGTTACTGGGTCAGCCCTGGTGATTTTGGCGACCGTAAAGGTTACATAACACCACTTTGGTGGCCAGATGTTCTAAACCAATACGGATTACTTAAAACATTAATTATCAGCTCCGAAGGAACCTTTATTGATGGAGGAAGTCAAATTTCGGAGACCACTATAGAAGACTTAGAGATTGACTATTCCAGCACCATTACATTTCGTTTTGAAGTTCCAAAGGATACTACAAACTGTGGCGGATTAACCCTATTTGGAGAAGATTTCGGAGATTATAATCAAGCAATCCGTGTTAAAACCTTTTTTGCTGAAGACTAAGTATGAGGGTACACAGGTTATGCGGTAATGGACCTGTGTACCCTAAAATATTATTTACCTACTATGGAGTCTTTATTGGTGTTCCTTACTCCTTTGCTTCATATCCACTTCCCCAAAGTGCCACTCCTTCTTCCGAAAGCACTGAAAAAGTCATAACATTCTTTAAGCCAAATTCATCCCACTGTTTAAGAAATACCCCTTTATATGTAACATTCTCAATTGTCAATATGCAGGTGTTATCCCCTTTTAATTCCCACCTTCCTTGGACATCTCCAATTATAGTGTTATCCTCCATTAAAAATATATCAGTAGATTTTTTAACTTCATGAGTAATTTCTCTTCCATGATTGATCATCTTGTAGACTCCAACCACGTCCTCCTTAGTATATGTACCGATAGTTTCCCCTACATATCGATAAGGAGCCACAACAAACCAATCATCCTCATTTAAGAACATTTGATGAACCCGTACCTGATGCATTTCACCTTTTCCTTCAAATCTAGTATGGAATATTAAGAAATACTTACCTGTTTCCTCCTGATAAAGAGTAGAATTATGCCCAGGAGATATATAACCCACTCTGGCTCCTTCTTCTTCCCCCTCTATGCTGTTCCAATGGAAATTCCCCATTAGTTTGACACCATATTTCTCCGCCGCCCTATCATTAAAGAAGGTACCGGCTGGTCCCTGGCATTCAATCATATCGTTACCAGCAGAATCATAATATGGTCCATCAGGATTCTTAGACCGAGCAATACGGATATTATATCCACCATCTGCTGCTAAACCGCCAAAGGATAAGAACATGTAATAATAGTCTGTTTCTTCACTATATTGAATAAAAGCCCCCTCAATTCTTAAATGATTCTTACCTAATAATTTCTTACCATAACCTTCTTCCAGAGGAAAACCTGTCTTGGGATCCATCTCTAAGATAAAGATACCTCCTGAATAGGAGCCATATATCATCCATAGACGATTATCCTTATCGTAGAATAAGCAGGGATCTATTGCATTGGGATCTACATTGGCATCATAGACATTGCCGTCCTCATCGGGAACATTCCTTGGATATCCAGATTTCAATATAATACCCAGATCCTTATATGGCCCTTCTACCTTGTCTGCTACTGCCACTCCCAAGGCCGCTAGGGGAGAACTGCCTTCACAGTTGCAATAATACATGTAAAATCTACCATCTTCCAATTGTATAACATCAGGAGCCCAAAAGGTATTGGTCTTTGCCCAAGTGAAGGCCTCTTCCATCTCTGTCATAGCATCTGGAATAACTGGATTCCCCTTGGTAACCCCATTGGCAATGGCAGTCCAATTCATTAGATCTGTGGTTTTTGCCACGGCTAAATGGGAGCCAAATATGTAATAAGTATCATCTACTTGAATTATAGATGGATCATGGACACTGGTATTAAAAAATCTATATTCCACCGGCTTTGTAGCTTTTAAGGGGATTTTACTAAGGAACTCTTTTATAATCTCCTCTTCCCTTTCACTATTGGTTTCATTCTCCAAATCTTTCTTGGATGCTAGCTCATCATCCTTGGCCTTTTCATCTTCTTTTACTTCCTTATCCTCATCAGATTTTAATTCTTCATCTTCTATCGATACCGTTGGGGTAGGAGTTACTTCATTACCCCCTCCATTATCACCGCTTATACTACTAACATCTTCTTTTTTGCATGCAACTAATAGACTAGTAACTATTAGTATACAGGCTAACAGATAACCTGACTTTTTCATGATAACTCCTCCTCTTCATCTTCCATGTAGCCTAATTTTCGTTATTTATTACCCTTCATTATTCCCTTTAAAACATTACTATCAAGTTAAGTAATAACTGCTTTTTTGTTGATTTTGTTGGGTTTGTAGCTATTATACATAATATTTTTGTGAAAATCAATAGGGCTATTGCATTTTGTTTCATTATATTGTAAAATACTTAATGATTTACTTAAATATAGTTTCAATCATTTATATCACAATCTGTCTACTATATTACTTATATTGGGAGGGAGTATTTTTTATGAAAAAAGCATCAAAATTATTACTTATATGCATTATACTCACTTTTATTACATTACTAACAGGATGCAAGAAAGGAGCTACTATGGACACTAGAAAAGATATTAATAATAATCAAGAAACCAATAAGACGACCAAACAGGATGATAACTTAAGAAACGATATCTCAGTCTCGCCTACTCCCACATNTGATCAGTTACAAGTTGACAGCTCTGATTACAATTACACCCTACATATCAGCAATTCAAATNCAGTAAAAATCAGCGATAATCTCTACGGCTTATTCTTTGAGGACATTAATTTTGCAGTCGATGGAGGAATATATGCAGAAATGATTAAAAACCGCTCCTTCGAATACGGCAAAATGGCAACTGGAGGCAATAAACATGGTTGGAACACCTTAGGTGATATTTCTTTTGACATAATTGATGGCAGTTCTGATGGAACATTTTTAAATCAACATAACCCTAATTATGCCAGATTAACTAATAGCTCTGGTTCCTTGGCTGGTATCGGCAATATGGGTTTCCTAGATGGCTTGTCTATTACTGAAAATGCAGTCTACGATTTTAGCGCATATTTTAGGAGTAAGGATTATTCCGGCCCCATTGTAGTTCGTCTACAAGACAGGGACGGTAATATCCATGGAGAGACTTCTATCTCTGGTATCAAAGATCAGTGGTGGAAATATGAAGCTGAAATTACCGCATCATCTACTATTGCCCAAGGTCTAAAGCTCTACGTCCTTATAGAAGATGGTTGTGTAGATATGGATATGATTTCTCTTTTCCCAAGGGATACCTATAAAAACAGAAAGAATGGTTTAAGAAAAGACATTGCCCAGACCCTAGAAGCCCTCTCACCTGCCTTTATTCGCTTCCCTGGTGGCTGCGTGGTAGAGGGTAAGACCTTAGATAGTGCCTATGACTGGAAGAGCTCTATTGGCAATGGCTTAGAATTTGAGATTAATGGTGAGGTAACTTACGGAGATGTAGCCACAAGGCCATTAGGGGTAAATATATGGGGTAACCTAAATGCTGCATCTAATCACCCTTACTACATGTCTTATGGCTTAGGTTTTTATGAATACTTTTTACTTTGTGAGGATCTAGGCGCAGAGCCTATCCCCATTGTCAATGCAGGTCTCTCCTGTCAGATTCAAGGGGTAAAATCAACTGGTACCCCAGCCCAGTTACATGCTATAGGTACTGAGGAATTTAACCAATATATTCAAGATGCTCTGGATTTAGTTGAATTTTGCCGCGGGGGAGCCGATAGCAAATGGGGAGCTGTCCGCATCTCCTTGGGCCATGAAGAACCCTTTACTCTAAACTATATTGGCATTGGAAACGAGCAATGGGGTGAAGTGTATTTCTCCAGATATGAAGCCTTCAAAGAGGCATTCCAGAAAGCTGCTGAGGAAAATCCTGAAATGTATGGAGGCATAGAGTTAATAGTAGCTAATGGACCTGTGGCTTCTGATCGCTATGCCTGGAATAAGATTAGACTCCACGGATCAGATTACGCAGGATTAGTAGATGAACATTATTATATGATGCCATCTTGGTTCTTAAGTAATACCCACCGCTATGACTCCTATGATAGAAACAGTACTCCAGTATTTCTCGGTGAATATGCAGCAAAATCCAACACTGCCCAGGCTGCCCTAGCAGAAGCTGCATTTATGACAGGTTTAGAACGGAATGGAGATATTGTTCAATTAGCCTCCTATGCCCCACTCTTTGGTAACAGCACTGCCGTTCAGTGGACACCGGATTTAATATGGTTTAATAATAATTCCGTGTGGGGATCGGTTAATTACTATGTGCAGAAAATATTTGCCAATAATAAAAGCGATTATGTTTTAAGCACCACCCTTGAGGGAAGAAAAGAAAGCTCCGGCAGTACAATCTCAGGAAAAATAGGACTGGGTACCTGGATGACTGCTGCCACCTTTGATAACATTAAGGTTGTTGATAATGATACGGGGGAAATACTTTTTAGTGATGATTTTGAAACTAATACTTTAGATACTTATACCCAAATAGGCGGTAAATGGACTATTGATGATGGCAAACTAAAACAATCCCAAGCCTCTCACCCGGTTAATAGTGTTACTGGTGATGTAATATATATCGGTAATGAAAATTGGAGCAATTATACTCTGACCTTAAGTGCAATTAAATTCGGAGGTAATGAAGGTTTTCTAATACCCTTCGCAGTAAAGGACAAGGATAATTTCTTCCATTTTAATATCGGTGGCTGGGATAACACAGTAGCCTGTCTAGAGCAGACCATTGGAGGAAGTAAAAGCGGACAAATTCCTGAAACAGTTACTAATTTCTCTGTAAAAAACAATACTGTATATGAGATTAAGATTG
>JGI24707J26582_10000526_pt1 | contig 29357 bp, 17 predicted proteins | sample BioPla1DNA1_FD_26582 | JGI IMG/M metagenome (IMG submission 26582)
TCACGAGTAATATTGTCAGGTAAATGCAAATACCCACTTTCTAACTCATTTTCTCTATCCCTGTCTAATAAATGGATGGACTTATCTGTTAATTCTCCACTTTGCCCTTCGTCTACGGAAAAATTGCCGTTAATAGCGGCATGAAATCTATTTCCGGACATATCCACAAGATTCTTGTAAGTTGGCTTTAGCAGATCAAAGTCATAGTGCAGAATTAAACCTTCAGTGGTGTTTTGAGCCAACAGACAAGTGGCAAAGAATAAAACAGTCACAAGCAAAATAGGCTTATTCCAACGAAAAGCTTTTAAAAAATAAGTGTGCATACGGTTTTTCTTGTTAAAAAATGTGTTCTAAAATGGCTTAAATGAGGCTGCGAAAGTACAATAATTTTTTTAGATAGTAAAGTTTTTTTGTTTATATGATTTTTAAAGAAGTTAAAGAAGTTATTTTTAGTAGTTAGTAGTTGGTAGTTAGTATAGTTAGGAAGTTAAAGAAGTTATTGAAGTTAAAGAAGTTATTTTTAGTAGTTGGTAGTTGGTAGTTTTTTGGGGAAGTTAAAGAAGTTAACTTGAGTAGTTAGTAGTTAGTAGTTGGTAGTTTTTTCGTTCTTAGTTCTTTGTCTTTTGTCTTTACTCCTTGTTCTTTGCTCTTTGCTCTTTGCTCTCAATTCAACATTGAACATTTTTTGCATCAAAAGATTTGCATTTCAAAAATATGTATTTATATTTGCAGTCGAAACAGAAAACAGCATATTTTTATCAAGATGTCACACATTATTCATAATGTTGCTTTAATCGTCGTTCTACTTTTGGTCCGAAACCAAGGGTGAGTGCGGCTATTTGATAATTTTGCTGATGTACATATTGAAGCCTTTCTCACCCGGGATGAGAGAGGTTTTTTTGTAAAAAATACAATAATTTAAAATGAAAAATATTTTACGAAGTCAGGCCAGTACAGGCGGCAGGAAAATGGCCGGAGCCAGGGCATTATGGAGAGCTAACGGAATGAAGGATGCGCAATTTGGCAAGCCCATCATCGCTATTGTCAACTCTTTTACACAATTTGTTCCGGGGCATGTTCATTTGCATGAGATTGGTCAAATAGTCAAAGCTGAAATAGAAAAGCTTGGCTGCTTTGCCGCTGANTTCAATACCATCGCCATTGATGATGGTATTGCCATGGGGCATGACGGAATGTTATACTCCCTTCCATCCCGCGATTTGATAGCCGATAGTGTTGAATATATGGTGAATGCCCATAAAGCCGATGCCATGATTTGCATTTCCAATTGTGATAAAATTACACCGGGTATGCTGATGGCTGCCATGCGGCTGAATATCCCCGCTGTTTTTGTTTCGGGCGGACCAATGGAAGCCGGCGAATTAAACGGACAACAAATTGACTTGATTGATGCGATGGTACAAGCTGCTGATGATGCTATCTCAAATCAGCAAATCGTTAAGGTAGAGCGCTCTGCTTGTCCGACTTGCGGTTCCTGCTCGGGCATGTTCACTGCCAACTCCATGAACTGCCTGAATGAGGCCATCGGTCTGGCATTACCTGGCAACGGAACGATTGTAGCAACCCATGCNAACAGACTCAGGCTATTTAAAGATGCGGCAAAATTGATTGTTGANAATACCTATAGGTANTACAGNGACGGTGACGAAACNGTATTGCCGCGCAGCATTGCCACGAGGGAAGCATTTCTGAACGCCATGATCTTAGATATTGCCATGGGTGGTTCTACCAATACTATTTTACATACCCTGGCCATTGCCCGTGAAGCTGAGGTGGATTTCACCATGGATGATATAGATGCATTGTCACGCAAAACACCTTGTCTCTGCAAAGTGGCTCCCAATTCCAATAAGTTTCATGTGCAGGACGTGAACCGTGCAGGTGGGATATTGGGTATTCTTGGCGAGCTTGCTAAGGGAGGTTTATTACACACAGATGTGCATCGGGTGGATGGTTTGACACTAAAGCAAGCTATTGAAAAATATGATATTACGGTTCCAAACCCCGATCAGGATGCTGTTCGCATTTACAAGAGTGCACCGGGGCACCGCTTTAACCTGGTTATGGGTTCACAGGAATCGACCTTTAAAGCTTTAGACACCGACCGTAAAGAAGGCTGTATTCGCAGTATAGAACATGCATACACCNTTGATGGCGGATTAGCTGTTTTGAAAGGAAANATCGCAGAAGACGGCTGCGTTATCAAGACAGCCGGAGTAGATGAAAGTATATGGAAATTCAGCGGACCTGCAAAAGTTTACACCTCACAAGAATCAGCCTGTGACGGCATATTGGGAGATGAGGTAAAAGCAGGAGATGTGGTTNTAATCACTTATGAAGGTCCTAAAGGCGGACCGGGCATGCAGGAAATGCTTTATCCNACTTCTTACATCAAATCCAAAAAATTGGGAAAAGCTTGTGCCCTGATCACAGACGGTCGTTTTTCAGGCGGAACTTCCGGTTTGTCTATTGGACATATTTCTCCGGAAGCCGCATCGGGTGGCAATATTGCTTTGATTGAAAATGGAGATATCATCGATATAGATATACCTAATCGTAGCATTCATGTTAGGTTGACTGACGAAGAGTTGGCAGCTCGTCGCAAAAAAGAGTTAGCACGCGGAAAGGATGCCTTTACTCCTAAAGACAGAAACCGAGTCGTCAGCAAAGCCCTGAAAGCTTATGCTTCTATGGTAAGTTCGGCGGATAAAGGGGCGATTAGGATGGTTGGCGATTAGTGATTAACGAAGAGTGAGAACTTAAAAACTTTACAAATTTTACAAATTCATTTTATTGTATGAGCACAAAAAAAATGTCAGGATCTCAAATCCTGATTGAATCAATGATAAAAGAGGGCATAGACACTATTTTCGGATATCCCGGTGGTGCTATTATGCCGGCATTTGACGCTTTATTTGATTACAGAGATAAAATTAACCATGTGCTGACCCGTCATGAACAAGGTGCCACGCATGCTGCCGAAGGTTATGCTTTGGTGTCGGGTAAAACCGGTGTGTGTCTGATAACTTCGGGTCCGGCTGCAACCAATGCCGTCACCGGTATTAGCAATGCCATGCTCGACAGTACACCGATTGTTGTGATCAGCGGTCAGGTGGGTTCGAACCTGTTAGGTACTGATGCCTTTCAGGAAATTGACGTGGTGGGCATCATGCATCCTATTACCAAGTGGGCATATCAGATTCGTAGAGCTGAAGATGTTGCCTGGGCTGTAGCACGTGCTTTTTATATAGCTAAAACCGGCAGGCCGGGTCCGGTAGTGCTTGATTTTACTAAAAATGCCCAGACTGAAGAAGCTGAATTCAATTATAAACCATGCACTTTTATCCGCGGCTATATTCCGGAACCTGACGTTAAACAAGAGCGAATTGCAGAAGCAGCCAAGTTGATTAATGTTGCAAAAAAGCCTCTTGCATTGGTCGGTCAAGGCGTTATCTTAGCCCGGGCGGAAGAAGAGTTAAAAGCCTTTTTAGAAAAAGCCAATATTCCGGCAGCATGGACCTTGTTGGGAGCTTCTGCCATGCCGAGTGATTTTAAGTTGAATATGGGATTTTTAGGCATGCATGGCAATATGGCGCCCAATATGAAGACCAATGAATGTGATGTGTTGATTGCCATCGGCATGCGCTTCGATGATAGGGTGACNGGTAATCTGGATACTTATGCCAAACAGGCTAAAATAATCCACCTGGATATCGACCGTGCAGAAATAAATAAAAACGTACAAGTTGATGTTCCCGTACTGGGAGATGCCAAAGAAACCTTACCCTTAATCACTGAATTACTTCATGAGGCCGATCATCAGGAGTGGATAGATTCTTTTAAGGTATATGATGACAAGGAGTATAATGTAGTTATCAGAAAAGAAATCATGCCTGAAAACGGTGAAATGACCATGGGAGAAGTTGTTCATAAAGTGTCGGAGGCTACGAATCATCAAGCTATTGTGGTAACCGATGTGGGTCAAAATCAAATGATGGCAGCTCGTTATTCCAAACATTCACAAACGCGTAGCCTGATTACTTCCGGCGGATTGGGTACCATGGGCTTTGGTATTCCTGCAGCCGTAGGAGCTAAAGTGGGTGCTCCCGATCGTACGGTTTGTTTGTTTTGCGGCGATGGCGGCTTTCAAATGACCATACAAGAGCTGGGCACCATCATGCAAGAAAAATTAGGTNTAAAAATAATTTTGCTGAATAATGATTTCTTGGGCATGGTGCGTCAGTGGCAGGAAATGTTTTTTGATGAACGTTATTCGTTTACAGAAATTGATAATCCCGATTTCATAGCCATTGCCAAAGCCTATAATATTGATGGAACCCTGGTGACTAAACGGGAAGATTTGGATGCTGCCATCCGGGATATGCTGAAAGATGACAAGCCCTATTTGCTGGTAGTCAATGTAGAGAAAAAAGGAATGGTTTATCCGATGATACCGGCCGGTGCTTCTGTGACGGATGTATTGTTGGGTGACGAATAACCCGATCTTTTTAAAATCATTATGTGTCATCGCATTAAAATCAAATAAAATGGAAAAAACTAAATTATATACAATCACTGTCTTTTCAGAAAATACGGTTGGTTTGTTGAATCAAATTACCATTATTTTCACCCGCAGAGCCATTAACATAGAAACACTTTCGGTTTCTCCTTCAGCGATTAAGGGCATTCANAAATTCACCATCACAGCATTTGCCACCCAAAGTGTGATAGAAAAAATTGTGAAACAAATCGACAAGCGTGTGGATATTTTAAAATCTTATTATAATACGGATGAAGATTTGATTCATCAGGAAATAGCATTGTATAAGATTGCCACTGAGAAACTGATGGCAATGGGCTCAATAGAATCTCTCATTCGCCAGTATAATATTAAGATATTGGATATGAATGACACTTTCGTAGTGTTTTTAAAATCCGGTCACTATGCTGAAACCCAGCAATTATTCGAGGAATTGAGCAATACCATCGGTGTCTTGCAGTTTGTACGTTCGGGACGAATAGCCATAACCAAAGCCAAGGTAGAAAGGCTTTCCGACATGCTGGATGCCATGAGAAAAATAGATGAAAATCCTGTTGATAATTAATTAAGGAACAATCTTATTCAAATTATATTTATTAACACATTAAATTTAAGTATAAAATGACAAATTATTTTAATTCACTACCTCATCGTCTGAAAGTTCAGGAACTTGGGAAATGTGATTTTATGGACAGCAGCGAATTTGCTGACGGCGTTAAAAAGTTAATTGGTAAACAAATAGTTATACTCGGATGTGGTGCACAAGGACTGAATCAAGGTTTGAATATGCGTGACAGCGGTCTGAATGTCGCCTATGCTTTGCGTCAAAGTGCTATAGAAAATAAGCGCGCATCCTACCAAAATGCTGTTAATAACAATTTTGAAGTTGATACCATAGAAAACCTTGTTCCGAAAGGGGATTTGATTTTGAACTTAACACCAGATAAGCAGCATAGCCCTGTGGTCGACCAGATTATGCCTTTGATGAAAAAGGGTGCTTGTTTAGCTTATTCTCATGGGTTTAACATCGTGGAGGAAGGTAAGCAAATACGTGATGATATCACCGTGATCATGGTAGCTCCGAAATCTCCGGGTTCAGAGTTAAGGGCTGAATACCTTCGTGGATTTGGTGTTCCTACTTTGATAGCAGTACATAGAGACAATGACCCCAAGGGTGAGGGTATGGACATAGCAAAAGCTTATTGCGTGGCTACAGGCGGACATAAAGCCGGTGTTTTGCACTCATCTTTTGTGGCAGAGGTAAAATCCGATTTGATGGGCGAACAAACCATACTTTGCGGAGTACTTCAAACCGGATCTCTCCTGTGCTTCGACAAAATGGTTGAAAAGGGTGTTGACAAAGCTTATGCTGCCAAATTAGTGCAATATGGCTGGGAAGTGATTACTGAAGCTCTGAAGATTGGTGGTATCACCAATATGATGGACAGGCTCTCTAATCCTGCTAAGATTAAAGCTTTCCAATTGGCTGATGAACTGAAAACCATCCTGACACCGCTTTTCAAAAAACACATGGATAATATCCTTTCCGGAGAATTCTCACGTGTAATGATGGAAGATTGGGCAAATGATGACAAAGATTTGTTGACCTGGCGCGCTGCCACAGCAGAAACAGCTTTTGAAAATACCCCCGCCGGAGATATGGAAATTGCAGAGCAGGAATACTTTGACAATGCCGTATTGATGGTGGCATTTGTCAAGGCCGGTGTTGAACTGGCATATGAGGTGATGGTGTCCGCGGGTATCAAACCGGAGTCTGCATACTATGAATCATTGCATGAAACACCCTTGATTGCCAATACCATTGCGCGCAAAAAGCTGTACGAGATGAATCGCACCATTTCAGATACGGCTGAGTACGGTTGCTACTTATTTGATCATGCCTGCAGACCGTTGTTGGCCGACTTCATGAAGAAAATCGATATCGATGTAATTGGTAAGAACTTTAACGAAGGCAAAACCAATCAAGTAGATAACTTTGAATTGGTGGAAATAAATGCCGCCATTCGTAGTCATTCCATTGAAAGTTGCGGTGCGGAACTCAGAGCCGCTATGACGAATATGAAGAAGATTATTTAGTCAATAAAACCTAGGGCGTTTGGTGACCCGACCGACCTTGACCGGTGAGCCGAAAAATAAGTAAGAACAGCGTTAAAAATCGCCCATTGTTTGAGCAACGAAGTTGCGAGTTTGGGCGATTTAGCTGTTTGAGCGCTAATTTTTCGAGCGAAGCGGGCACAGTCTTGACTTTTTTTTGCTTCGTTTTTTTGTGTCAAGACAAAAAAATGAAGAGAATTGAAGACCAAGGTCAAGGTCTTTCTTTTAAAAAATTTATATCTTCTTCTTCAACGCAATATCGTACGCCAGTTCATAGTATTGAATAAACTCAGTCCATAAGGCTTTTTTACCTATGGCTGCTGCTTTTTTGCCTGTGGCTGTTCGTGCTGTTTGGTCAAGCTGCACGTACTTTCGGATGGTTTCAGCGATTTTCATGGACACTTCATGTCCATTGTAATCCGAACGATGAATTACTTCCACGCCATCAGCAATATTCTTTGAATATTCGGACGACCACTCGCCAAAGCCTGATAAGTCAGTAGTAATGGTAGGAACACGGAAAGCGATACTTTCCAGGGGTGTATATCCCCAAGGTTCATAGTAGGACGGGAATACCGATAAGTCGAATCCTATCAGTAATTCATAGTATGTTTTATTGAAGATACCGTCAAAACCGTTCAAATATGCCGGCACAAAAATGACTTTTACTTTGTCTGTTTTTTTGTTTTTCAGGTGAAACCAGTTAATGGTCTGTAACACAGGATCTTGTTGTGGATTATGTAATTCGTGGGTGGTGACACAATTTCGTCCTTTTGATATCTGATCGGGATTATTTAATGCACATACCAGATCGATGCAAGGACCTTTAATCCATGCGGGAACCATGATGAAGGCCACCACTTCATTTTTAAGCCCCGATTCAAGCCCCGACCTATTATTCAAATGCTTCAAAGATTCGATAAACACATCCAAACCTTTGTTTTTAAATTCATAGCGACCTGCGGTTACGATGAAGGAGGCATTATTGCCCAAAGGATAACCCAACAGTGTTTCAGCAACTTTTTTCAGTAACGTGCGAGCTTCTTTTCTTTTCGGAGAGAAGGATTTTCCTTGTGGTACAAATCCATTTTCAAAACCATTGGGAGTAACAATGTCCGGTTTCCTTTCCAATAGTTGCGTACATTCTTTGGCAGTAATATTACTTACGGTAGTGAAACAATCAACCAAATGTGCAGCCCGTTTTTCAGCCGAATGTTTGGAAACCATATTCAACTCTTCAGCCATTTGATCACCATTGTATTCATACAGATAATCGTACAAAGGCTTGTGATTACCGGCAATGGAGCGACCAATAGAAGTGGCATGTGTGGTGAATAGGGTAGCGATATGGGGTAATCTATCTTTGATATAAAATACACCAAAGGAAGCCATCCATTCATTGAAATGAGCAGCAATTTTTTGTTTTTTCGATAGTTTGAAAAACTGATAGAAGCTTTCTATCACCATCCCTGAGGCATAACCAAACATGGAAGCTTCATCATAATCGCCATAAGCCGGCAAAGAATTGACACCTGCTGTTTCCCATACTTTGCCGTAGATTTCGTTTTTCTTCAACAAGAGGATGTTGAAATCGACCAAGACAGCAATGGGTCGTCCGGGAATTTTCCATCTGCCTATGCGGATAGAGAGATTATGCGTTTTAGATATGGCTTCTTTCCATCCCGGAAAGGCAGACTTATCTTCCTCGAAATAAGGACTGTTTTTATCACGCCATACATCCGGACCAATGAATATCAGTTTATCGTTATATTGTTGAGTTAAAGTAGCTGCACGGGTGGATAGCACGGTATATATACCGCCAACCATATTGCAAACCTCCCAGCTTGTTTCAAATATATATTCGGGTTGTTTGAGTTGTTTCATATTTGCGACCCGGCAGGGGCTTGATTTCTTGTTTTTTCTAACTGTATTTCAACAAGTTATACTCGCTGTTTTTTTGAGGTAACCGATTTTTAACCCTTGAAAAAAGGTATCAAAAAGTGTCAAATCGTATAATGCAAATTTAGGTAAAATGGTTGAAATGAGCAAATAAAGCTGACTATTTTTTGATATGGCTTTACCGAATAAGCGATTACTTTTTAAATAACTTTCTGAAATGCCTCCCCAATTCACGAGAGACTTGGTCAAACGGTGGCAGTTCACTAATCTGGTCGCTCATTGAACTTGACCAGCGGGATTTAAAAGTAGGTATTAATTGAGTAATCCGTTTTTCTAAATTTTCAGGATTTAATCCTTTGTACTGTGCTTTTTCTTCAAATTCTATAACATAACTACCCATTTCCATGCCTTCTATTTCTGATAAATACCAAAGGTCGTAGTAATCTCTCGGTTGTTGGCGGGAGAGTAATGAACGCAGTTTTTCTGTCATAACCTCTGCTAAAGAATAACATTTCAAAACGCAAGTCTCTTGATCAGAATATGTTTCTATCATTTCTTTTTCTTCTATGTCGAATTTCAGCAATTCGTTTTTAGAAATATCCACCTTAACCCGTTTATTAGAACCACTTCCACCCAACGGGCCAATATAATTGATGTAGAAATTCACATTTCCGGTTTCATGTTCGTTGAAATCAGAAATAGACAGCGTTATATTGGCTTCATCCTTTATATATTCAAATACATTTTCGAAAGCCTTTTCTATCTCATCGTTGGTTTTATCGCTCAACAATGTAAAATCCAAATCTTCCGAATGTCTGTAATCTTCAAAATAAAATTTCTTGAGAACTGTGCCGCCCTTGAAAACAAGCATCTCCGACAACAATTCATCGTTGGCTATGCTTGTCAGAATCCACGAAAGGATATAGTCTTTTTCAATTTGTGTATCACGTACTCCTTCCCGACGTGCAATTTGTTGTATTTCAGCTTGCCTAATCATGTTATTATGGACGATTTTATTGTATCAATATCTACATTTTGACGGATATTCCATCTTGACAAAATTTTGCCTTGTTTTGGAGCTTCCGTATCGAGCAAAGAAATTGATGCGGAACGCCGGGATTGTAATGATTCGATAATCGGCGTATTTATGTTCAATAATTCAAGTAGATATCCAAGGCGTTTTATAACAGCTTGCGAGTTAAATTTCAAAGCGTATTTTAAAAGCGTATCGTATTTAATTTTATCTTTCGCCATGAAAATCGCCTTCGCAATTTCAATTATTCCTCCAGCGTATTCAGGTTTATACAAGCAATCAATAAATGTTTTTTCCAAATCGGAAGCTAATACCCGATTGAAATCATCGATCCAAACTTTTTTATACCCGAAAAAATGAGTTTCATTGTGATAAATAAATTGAAATTTTACTCCTTTTATTTTTATTTCTGCGGGTTTCACTTGTTTATTTACCACAATCTGTTCTTTCAACGATGGCTGAGTTATGAGGTTGTGTATTTGAAGGGCAGAATAATAACCGACATAATAGCCCGAGGTAGCCAAAGGTTCCGCAAGCAAATGCCAATCGGGCATAAACAACTCGGAATCCTGTTCGAATGGAATTATGTAATATGCGCCTTCTTTAATCCGCATCAGTAAGCCTTCATCAGCCATTCTTTTCAATTGCAACCTTAAAGAGTCGGCGGATAACTCAGGAAAACGAATATAAACATCCTGTAAAGTAAACCAATTTTTACCTTTGGAAATAAATTCAGTAAGTATTTTACTTGAATTTGGAGTTATGTTTTTATGTTTTATATCCCGATTGTTACTCATATTGTAACGACAAAGATATAAAATATAATATATTCAACAAAATTTAGTGTGTAAAAATGAAATGATGTTTCTTGAAAATGGCAGGATTTTCTTAGCCGACCAATTTTTAGTGTAGTATTGATACTTTATGTAGGGGGATAATAGGAAGTTGCTATGCTTTATCTATAGATTATCCTATTTACGATTTTGAAGATAAAGACATTAAAGATTATAAAGTCTATAAAGTTTGATTGTTGGACTTTTTGCTTTATTGTTTTTTATTGAGTAGTTTTTCTATATCATTGAAATTATAATACATAGTTCCGCCGATTTTGGTGTAGGGCAAAGTGCCGTTTATCCGCAGGGTTTGAAGGGTACCGGGGGAAATGTTGAGCATTTTCCTAACTTCAACGGATTTTAGCCATTTTTTACTTGTAATGTCTTTCTGATTGTTCAGAATGATACGAATATCTTCAAGCAGCTGTGTCTTGAATTCGTACAGGTCTTCGAGGGTAATGATTTGTGCAGACATGATAACATTTACTATTTGTTTATTTACCATTTATTATTTTAAGATAAAGCCAAGTTCGGTTTTGGCTTTATCTTATGTCTGCAAAGTTGGAAGGTTTGCCGAGAATATTTTCACAACCTGTACCCAAGTCGGAAAAATATTTTTTCTTGATATAATCAGATATCTTCTTCTATTTTACGAAGTAATGCGATTCTTAATTTATCGAGAAATTTTGTGGGATTTGACCGTATTTTTATTTCGGCATAAGTACGATAAATCGAATCGAGAAGGCTTATGTCGAATGTTCTTTCAAATACAGCTGTAATTTCCCTGATTTCGCATTTCCCGTTGTTTAATGCTCCACTTGCACAAAGAGCATAAATCAATTCGATAAGTGCAGTTTTACTTTCCGTCCATTCAAGGTCGTTTTGCGTAAAAATCCCAATATTACCCAAGTCGGGTTTATTGGATTTTTGATATAATTTCTCAATTCGTGCATTCAGATATAATTGTATCCGGTCGTTCGCGATTATTTTTGCCCGAGTATAATCGTGCAATGAAGAAAAATTTTGGTCTATATAGAACATTAAACAGTCTTCCAACAAATATGAATCATCGTCACAACGAGTAAAATACCTATCGTCAAGGTGTGTTCCTCCTGAACGATAATAATGGTAAAATTCAAAATGTTTTCTATGAAAATAGTGAATTTTATCCAGTTCATTTCGAAGATAGGCTTCCTGCATTTCAATACTTCCGACAGGATAAAAACTTTCTACATTGAATAGTTTCCCGTAATAAATGTATTTGCTGAAAAAATCGGGCTTTACATATTTAAAGAAATATATTTCTTCTTCCTGATCTTTGAAATTATAGATTGAGATAAAGCTTCTTAGTTCATTAAGAATCGCTTTTAAACAATCGGCGCATCTTTTATTCTTTTTGACAATGTCTGTTTCCTGCGCTTCGACTTGAAGCAGTTGATTTTCCAATGAATTGTTTAAATTTGTGATAAAGGTTTGCATTTTATAAATAAATTAAGGTTATAAAAAAAGAAACGGCTTAATTTTAAGCCGTTTCAACAATAAAATCTATCAATATACGAAAAAAGCCGTTACAATTTTTTCAATCCTTTAGCCTGTTTTTTATCGGCTTCTATAATGCTGATTGCCAAACCTCCACCGGGCGCAGTGTATTGCGATAATTCCGATTTGTTTGTTACCAATACTTTGCGGATATTGTACGCCTGTGGATTGTTTCTGTAGTGCGCATCGTTGTTGTCGGCATAAATGGTTGCAACATAAGTCTTGCCTTTTTCCAAAAAGTTGAATTTTAATTTTACATTTCGTCCGTTTTCGCCATTAGTGCTGCCTACGAACCAGTTGTTTGTTCCTTTTGCTTTGCGGGCAACAGTAAGATATTCGCCCGGCTCGGCTTCGAGGTATTTGCTTTCGGCCCAATCTAACGCCACATCTTTTATAAATTGGAACGCATCCATAAAACGTGCGTAGTTTTCAATTAAATCAGCCGCCATTTGCAACGGGCTCGACATGGTTACATACAACGAAAGCTGATTGACGAGCGTTGTGTTTACCCACGAATGATTGTTCGGATTCATTTTGTTGATATCGTTTTCGAAAATTCCGGGCGTGTAATCCATCGGGCCGCCGATTAAGCGGGTAAACGGCAAAACGGTCGTATGGTTCGGTTTGCTTCCGCCGAAAGCCTGATATTCAGTTCCGCGTGCCGATTCATTTCCAATCAGGTTGGGCCAAGTACGGCAAATCCCTGTTGGGCGCACTGCCTCGTGTGCATTGACCATGATTTTATAATCGGCAGCTTTTTCGACTGCATATTGATAATGATTCACTAACCATTGACTATAATGATTTTCGCCACGTGGGACAATATCACCTACATAACCGCTTTTTACCGCCGGATAACCATTGTCATTCATAAATTGATATGCTCTGTCCATGTGGCGCTCGTAGTTTCGGATAGATGATGAAGTTTCGTGGTGCATAACCATATAAACACCTTTTGATTTGGCATATTCACGAATTTCATCTACATTGAAATCAGGATAAGGGGTAACAAAATCGAACACATAATCTTTTGAGTTACCGAACCAATCTTCCCAACCTTGGTTCCAACCTTCAACCAATACACCATCAAAGCCATGTTCCGAAGCAAAGTCGATGTATTCTTTTACATGTTTAGTAGTTGCTCCATGACGTCCATGAGGTTTTGCTTTTGTATAATCGGTTACGCCTAATTGAATGCTGGGAAAGTCCCAAGTGTACGACCAGTCACTTTTTCCTGTAATCATTTCCCACCACACGCCTACATATTTACATGGTTTTATCCACGATGTATCCTCAATTTTACAAGGTTCGTTCAAGTTTAGTGTTATGCGTGAAGCTAAGATATCGCGTGCATCATTGCTTACGATAACTGTTCGCCAAGGTGAAGTGCAAGGCGATTGCATGTAACCTTTTACACCCATCGCGTCAGGTGTAAGCCACGATTCAAAAATCATATTTTTATCATCGAGATTCAAGTGCATACAAGCATAGTTAATTAAAGCAGCTTCGTGCAAATTGATATAGATACCCTCATCAGTTTTCATCTGTAAAGAAGTCTGTACTCCTGTAGGTGAAAAAGAAGTCTGAGATAAATTATCAGTAATTGAACCACTCATGTGTTTTCTAACTTCAGACAAACGAGATTTTGTATAATCATATTCTTGTGTGTCGTAGTCGCCGGGTATCCACCAAGCAATGTGGTCTCCTGTCATAGCAAACTGAGTAAGTTCTTCTTTTATTCTGAAATAGCGTAATTCATTTTGCTGCGGGAATTCATATCTAAAGCCTAAACCATCATCAAATAAACGAAAGCGAATAATCATGAAACGATTGGTTTCTTCTTGTTTAAGTGTCACAGCCAATTCATTATAGTGATTACGAATCTCTTTTTCTTCGCCCCACACAGGCTGCCATGTTTCGTCGAAAGTCGTAGTTTCAGTTTTATCAACTATAAAATTACTATACAAAGACGTTTTCGGATTACTATTTTGTTCTCTTTTTATTTCAGTACCAAATTCGACTTTTTCATGCTCACCAAAAAGTTCCAAACCGAGTTTACTTGGCTTAATCACTTGTTTACCTTTGTAGGATAATTCGTAAGTTGGAACTCCATTTTGTTGCATGGAGAAATTCATTTTAAAATTTCCATTTGGAGATTGTAATTCCTGCGCATTAATGAAATTGCCAAACAGCAAAGCGCAAATAATAAATGCAATGTTAAACTTCATGTCTTTGTTTATTTTACAATGATTTTTTTTGTTATTTCTTGTTTCTTATTTCTCAAATTAGCGATATATACACCTTGATTTTTAGTATTAAAACTGAAAATAGAAGGGTCATCCGCTATCTTCATCGTTGTAACTATTTCCCCTTGTATATTAAAGATATTCAATAAACCAGTATTAACTCCTATTATTTTAATTTGTCCATCTGATGATGCTAAGAATTGAATATCATTACAAGTATGCTTGTCGGTTAATGCAGTTGATGTTTTACGGACACGATATATCCTACAGCCATGAGGTTCAATAAAATCAGAAAGCGAATTTTTAATGCCTAAGTTTTTATATTCCCATAAGTTACGCACTTCACCTTGTTCGAATCCTAATTCCTTTTTTAAATCTATCGAACGTAATTCCGTAGTATTTTCTCGGTTGAATAATCCTACTATCCAATCACCATTCGATAGTTGTCCCTTCCATATCTGACTGTTTTTTTCTAAAGGATTGTTAGAAAGTGGTTTTCCAATAAACCCATCTTTGTTGAGTTGAAGAATCTCATTATTTATGTAAAAATGCAGATTATCTCCGATTGTGTTATATTGATCGGCAACAGCAATTGGACCTCCCGCCATTAATTGAAGTGATATGGCAGTCATTTTCTCTGCATCATTCTCAAAAGTATTCAAGCGTGTAAAATCCCCATCGAGAATCATGTTGTCTGAAATTCGTGACCAATAAACAAATCCATCAAACATATTGTGGTATTGCGACCAAATACTGTGTGATTTTCCCCTTTCTATTTCGCTCAATCGATACCAACCTCCATCACAAACATCTTCGTTTATCCTTATTAGTGAATTGGGAGCTGATATAATCTCATTTTCCGCATCATTGTACAGATGCGGCATTACCAAGCTCAGAATCATATCATTTTCATCACACACTTCTTTCATCCATCTTAATGCGGTACGATAATGCTCTTTTGGACGCTGAATATAACTGCTTAGAGAGGGCATTTTATCTATCCCATCTTCGAACCACGAAAGGAAATCTACACGCATATACTTCACACCCATATCTGCATAATATCGAACATAATTTTTAACATACTCCTCAGCACCAGGGCGGTCAACTTGTACCCAAGTAAACCACGTAGCATTTTCATTTTCATCAATCAGACTTCCAACTGTTAAATCCTCACGCCCTTTTATACGACAATGTGCAGCTTTGCGATTTACCCACAGTGGGTTATTATACATCCCTAAGGTCATCCCTTTGGATTGAATATACTGCGACCACCAAGCGTAATCATGCTCCCAATTGACAGAGCCTGATTCTCCTTTTCCGCTCGCGTGTTTGGTACGATAGCCATTTTCATTGAAACTACTATCATCTCCCCAACCATCAATACAGATAATATTGTATCCGTAGGGTTGCAGATTTTCAGCCACCCAATCGATGTTAGCTTTCCAAACGTTTTCGGGAATAGCACCACCGTTCATTTGGTTGCCGCTGGCTTCGTAGCAATATTCGTAAACGCTCCAATATAGAGGAGCTTTCGGACGTTCCACTGCTAGCACAGCACAAAAAAAGAAGAAAAGGAATGTTAATATATTTAGTTTTTTTAGCATGAATCAGTTGATTTGTTTAAAATCATATATCAGTAAGCCTAACAATAAGACAAGCACGAGGTTCCAAGGTAATGCGTAATTGATCCGCTTCACCTAAATCAACATGTTTCCATAAATCACGTACACTCATTTTTCCTTCGATACCTAATTTCGAAAACAGAATGGAACGCATTTGCGGACTGTTTTCGCGGTTGAACAATCCGACAATCCAATCGCCGTTCGACATTTGACCGTACCAAATCTGACTGTCGCTGCTTTGTATGTCTTGCGAAAGCGGTTTCCCGACAAATCCGTCTTCGTTCAACGCCAACATTTCACGATTTTGATAATATTTCAGGTTATCGCCGATTGTGCTGTATTGGTCGGACACGGTAACAGGGCCACCCGCCATCAAATGCAATGAAATACAACTTTCTTTTTCGTAATGCGTATCAAATGTATTCAAGCGGATAAAATCGCCGTCGAGAATCATTTTGTTACGCCCTGTAATATGCGACCAATGGATAAAGCCGTCGAAAGCGGTAGCGCGTTGCGGCCAATGTTCATACAATGTACCTCTATCTTTATCTGAGAATTTATACCAACCACCATCGCCCGTATCCTCATTAATACGTATCATATGTCCATACTTCCTTTCTATCTCAGCATTTTCGTAATTATGTGGCATCACTAAAGAAAGGAAAATATTGTATTTTGCAGCAGCTTCAAAAATATATTTCAAGGCTAGTTCATAATTTTCACGACCGTAACCTTGGCTTACTTTACCTAGATTTCTGTCCCATCCATCTTCAAACCAACTTAAAAAGTCCATACGGATATAATCTACATCCATTCTGGCATAGTGCTCGAAGAAACCCTCTATATATTCTTTTGCGCCATTTCTATCCACATTTAGCCAACTAAACCACAAATCATCTTTCCCACCTTCGGTATCAACTAAATCTCGTAATCTTTTATTTGTTCCTTTAACTATAATATCACGATTACCATTAATCCACAGAGGATTATCATAAATTCCAAGACGCATTCCACGTTGGCGAAGTTCTTTTGACCACCAAGCATAATCATGTGTCCAGCTATAACTGTGATTTGTTCTATATCCGGTTACAGGATCAGTTACCACGTCTCCCCAACCATCAATACAAATCATATCATAACCATAAGGGAGAAGATTTTCTTCTACCCAATTAATATTCCTCTCCCATTCAAGCTCTGGTATTCCAGCATCTACGGTATAACAATACTCATAAACACTCCAATACAAAGGTGCTTTAAAAGGATTGGTCCCAGGAGTAACCGTTGTGGTATCCTTTGGTTCATCTGGTAAATTAGGTGTCCATGGTGCTTTTTCTTCACATCCCATTAGGAGTAAAAACATCATCAAAAATCCTATAAAATAATTTATTGTTTCTCTCATGATTAAAAATTATGCTTAAAGCTTATAACTATTAATTCTGATGTTCATTTGAAGTCTGTTTTATTGTTTTTCAAACTTAACTTTCATCTCAATTACATTCAGACTGATTTTATATCTCCCGGCTTCAGAAGTAGTGACTTTCCATTTTTTATCTAAATCACCCTCTCTTCCTCTGTAATTTACACGTTCCACTGAAGTTTCGGAAAGAGAAGCCAAATTATCATTCCCAACATTTTTTGGACCTAAGTGTTCTTCTTCAAATATCCTAATATGCAATGGAAATTTTAATTCTCCTTCTTTCAACTCACCTTCCCAAACGAAAGTTCCTTTGCTTGCTGTTTTATCGTAAGCAAAAGCTACAAAAGGTGTATTCCATTCGTAAGGTGTGGCTCCACCGGTGATATACACTTCTTTATACGGTAAATCTGCCGGAATATCCGATTTTGTAAGTTTTACAATCATGCAAGCATGAGGTTGTAATGTTACCTCCAAGCGATCTTTTTCACCTAAGTCTTCATGTTTCCACAAATCTCTTACTGCCATTGTTCCGCTTATGCCTAAATCCGAAAAATTGATTGAACGGGTTTGAACATCGTTCTCACGGTTGAACAATCCGACAATCCAATCGCCGTTCGACATTTGTCCGTACCAAATCTGACTGTTTGGATTCCACAAATCGTGCGACATCGGTTTCCCTACAAAACCATCGGCATTCAACGCTAACATTTCGCGGTTTTGATAAAATTTCAGATTGTTTCCGACTGTATTGTATTGGTCGGCTATCGAAACAGGACTGCCCGCTATCAACTGTAACGAAACGGCGGTTTCTTTTTCGTAATCGTTCGCAAGCGTATTCAAGCGCAGAAAGTCGCCATCGAGAATTACTTTTTCGCGTCCGCCAATGTGTTGTGACCAATATGTAAATCCATCAAATTGATTATGACAATTAGGCCATCCACCTCCGACTGTTCCACGCAAACGATCTGAAATATGCCACCAACCACCTTCAAATGTATCGGCTACTATACGAACCATATTTCCATATTTCTTTTCTAACTCAGCATTGTTATATAAATTCGGCATGACTAAAGAAGTGAAAACTCCATGTCTGTATGCTGATTCACAAATATACTGTAACGCTAATTTGTAGTTTTCGCGTCCGTAGCCTTTGCCCGGCATACCACCTGCACCCGTTGCATCTTCAAATAGGCAAAGGAAGTCCATACGGATATATTCCACACCCATATCTTTGAAATGTTTGAAAAATCCATCGATATATTCTTTAGCACCTTTGTGACTTGGCACTACCCACGAAAATGAATCGTTGGCATTTGGATATAGCACACCGCCTTCGCCTTGCTTATAGCGCAAATCGCCGAAAGTAATGTTTGTAGTTCCGGGTACAATGGTATTTTCGGGGCCGTGTATCCACAACGGATTGTCGTAAATGCCAAGGCGTAATCCTTTTTTCTTGCATTTTTCAACCAACTTGTACAAATCCATACTTCCGTATTGCGTCATATAGCCTGATTCGTCGGTTGCAAGCATCGACATGAAACCATCGGTGCAAAGCATATCGTATCCGTAAGGCAACAGATTTTCTGCCGCCCAATCGATAACCCTATCCCATTCGGTTTCCGACATATCGATGCCGCCTCCGGCCTGCTCAGCTACCCACGCATATTCGTACACACTCCAATACAATGGCGCGCGAAATTTATGTATATCATCGGGATTGACCGGTTGTTCCGGCTCAACAATGGGATCGTCGGGTAATTCACCCGGTTTCCAGCCTGTGCCTTTTTCTTCGCATCCTCCTAATAAGAATGGGAAAAAAAGGAAGAAAATTAGCCCTCTCCAAACCTTCCCTTTTTGGGAAGGTTTTTGAGTTAGTTTTATTCTTTTTGTCATCTTTTTAACTGTTATTGTTTTTCAAAATTGACAGTCATGCTGATTACATTCAGACTGATTTTGTATTGTCCGGCTTCGGCAGCTTCTACTTTCCATTTTCTATCAGGGCCTCCGTAAGCGATATATTCAACCGAACTTTCGGAAAGAGGCGCCAAATCATCGCCATCTACATTTTTCGGCATTAGATAATCACACTCAAACCCCTGTGTGTTGCTCAACGGGAATTTTAATTGGCCTTCGGTCAGTTCGCCTTCCCATACGAATGTACCTTTAATTGCCGAGTGATTGTATGTAAAGAAAATCGAAAAAGGTGTATTCCAACCTCCCGGTGTTGCATCGCCTACTATCCAAACTGCTTTGTAGGGTAAATCATTTGGAATATCAGGACTTAATTTTTCAAATTTGATGGTCATTTCATACATATTAAGTGTGATTCTATAATCACCTGCATCTGTAATACGCCATTTATAATCATGACCTCCAGCCTGTACATGCTCCATTCTATTATCTCCAGATATTCCCGTTTGATCAACTACTGGCATTATGAATGGGATATTCCAACTTTCATCTAATTCCAATGGAAATTTCAATTCACCTGGTACAAGTGTTCCTTGCCAAACAAATGCAACTTGGTTTTCTGGATGTTTTTCTAATTTAACAGAAGACATAATATTCCAACCTGCGGGTGTAGCACCTCCCACCATCCATATATCTGTATATTCAGTAGTTGGATAAACTAGTTCAATAGTCAACGCTTCTACATTTAGAGAAATAGTATAAAAGCCTGTTTGAAGAATTTGGAATAATTCCTCTGATTCATCTTCTATCTCATAATAAACAAGTTTATTGGTACTTGATCCCATACTTAAAGAAGGATAAAGGCTTGTTTGACTACGAATAAACTTAAAGGTTCCAACTTGCATCATACCACTCCAAGTATAATGTAATTCAGGAATCACTTCTTCCATTTTCAAAGCTTTAGTTGCATCCATACCTTCAATTGCAGTTCCAACAATAAACAAATCTCTTGGCTCAGTTTCAAAACCTGTTATCGCAAACTCAACAACTGAAACTTCAGGTTTCATATAGACTTTTGATTCAGATACTTCAGCAATAATTTCGGCTGCTAAAGTAACTTCTTTACCCTTTTCTACTTTCCATTTTGCAAGCAGATTATTCAATTCTTTATGGGTAAAGCTTATTGAGTTTGTTCCTGCCGGAATTTCAATTTTATCTATGGATGTTTCAAAATTATTATTTGCAATATCCATTTTGAAAAAGTATGTGAGTACTGTTCCTTCGCCACGGTCGGTAGCCTTACTCCAAGTGAAGATAAGGGCAACTTCTTCTTTCTTATCTTGATCTAATACAATATTATCAGATGAAACCGATAAATGCATTGTATCAGCAGGTTTGTCTAAGACATAACGCTCCATGTCGTCCTGACAACCTATTAAAATCAGAAGCAATGCCGGAATGATGTTTTTTATTATTGTTCTCATAATGAATTTCTTTTTATGGTTATTTCCAATATGGATTTTGAACTAAATTGTCATTTTTATAAATTTCATCCTGATGGATAGGAAACCAATAGAATGCTTTTTTATACACACGTTCTTGATATGCTGTACGAACATAAAACTCAGATGCGTTTCGTCCATTGAAATTCATTCCGTAAAAACTACCGTTCAATACAGTTTCGGCTTCTTTCCAACGGCGTAGGTCATCGTAACGAATTCCTTCACAGCATAATTCAACACGACGTTCTGCTCTAATAATTTCACGCATTTCTGCTTGATCTCCCAAATTCACATGAATAAAATCATTATCTGTTACTCCAGTTGTATATTGACGCACTCCGGCGCGTTCACGAATTTTATTCAAATAAACCAAAATGTCAGCACTTCCAGGAGCAGATTCATTCAACGCTTCTGCATAATTCAAGTATGCCTCTCCAAGACGATATAAGATACCAGGTCGATATTGATGGTTACCTTCTTTTATATTTGATTTTGGAGAAACTTTTTTTCTAAGTAGATAACCGTTTTGCGGTGCATCATGAGTGTGCGTGTTGTCTTTAGCTCCATTGAAAAAGTTGAACTGACGCTTTTCGGTTGGGAAATATGCATTATTGAAATTGACAGTAACATAGAAACGAGGTTCTCTCTTACAATACATATTGTATGTACCGCTTACGGTAATTGCTCCACCATTTACAGTTTCATCCCAACTTGTATTATCACGTTTTTCATCAGTAGTAGAAAACCCATCTTCAACATATCCAGAATTAGTATCTGTAATTGGAAGTCCATTATCCATAAAAAACGCATCAACCAAAGATTGAGTTACTCCCAATCCACCGTTACCACCACTCGCATTGGGTGTCGCATGTTTTTCGTATTCAACATAATTTGATGATGGGCGCGCAAATAAGACTTCTCGATTTCCCTCGTTATAATTCTTCAAAAACAAATTTTGATATGAATTGAATGGGTCGATAATGCTGTCATTAGAAGTATATTCGTAATACAATTTATGTCCTGCCGCTTCTGCTTCATCAATCAATAACTTACAGGCTTCTGCTGCTGTAGTCCACCTTGACGGGTCAGCAGTAGTGCTGAATAAATTTTCACCTTTGTCGTTTACATGATCAGCATAATCAGGATTTCCATTTACCAAGTCGCTTGCTGCAAAAAGTAACATGCGAGCACGTACGGCATGACACATAATCGAAGTAGCACGTCCATATTTTGTAGCTTCCGTATAGCTTGAAGGTAATATCTTAGCAACTTCTTTCAATTCATTATCAATCCAATCAATAACTGTATAATAAGGAGTTTGTCCGACTTTCAGAACAGATGTTTCTGAATCTACAGGTGCTATATAGTTCGGAGTGAAAGGAATACATCCATAAGTATTTACTAATAAATAATAATAATATGCGATAAGGAAACGAGCTTCCGCTTTCATATATTCAACATCTTTTGAAGTTACTCCTTGTGCTGGAAGTGCATGCACATTATCTATAAAGATATAAGCAGAACGTATGTGTTGAGGAAGTTTTGCCCAATAATTTCCATTCCAGGTACTTGTGGTTGTCCACTCACCCAAAATATAAGGAATCACGTGCCAATCCCATTGACGCCAGCGTTCAGATGGTGTTTGATCGTCGCCCAATACGTCCCAACCTAAATCTTTTGTATAACCCCAGTAAGGATCAGGAATACCTGAATAAATATTGGCTAGCCAACCTTCCATACGGATTTTATCTTCAAAGACCATTTCGAGTGTTAACTCCGTATCTAAATCTTTATCCAAAAAAGAACATGCGTTTAGCAAATACATGCTTGCCAAAACTAAAATGATATTTTTTATTGTTTTCATTTGATTATTATAAACAGGTTATTTTTAAAAATTCATCTCAATTCCAAACATAACAGATCGCATAGATGGATACTTAAGCCCATCAGATGTGCTAAGCTCAGGATCCCATAATTTAAATTTGGAAAAATAGAATAGATTATTTCCACTTGCGAAGAAACGAATACTTGATGCATGTAATTGACTGGTAATCTTCTTGGGTAGGCTATATCCTAATTCAAGAGATTTAAGGCGTAAAAAGCTCATATCCTTTTTCCAAAAAGTAGAAGCACGACTGTTGTTATAGTTTGTACTTTCTGATAAACGAGGCCAAAATGCTTGCTGGGATGGATTCTCTTCTGTCCAGCGGTCGTTATAGTTTGTATATACATTTCCGAGTACGCCTTGTCCGCTTCCGGGAATGAAATAATCGGAACCTCCTATGATACGGTACGAATCAGCCATTCCTTGAAAGAAGAATCCCAAATCCCATTGTTTGTAATTTAAGTTTCCACCAAACCCATATACCATACGCGGGTCAACGGTACCGCCAATAAAACCTTCATCTTCTTCAGTGATAAAGCCATCACCACTTTTATCTGCATAACGAATATCTCCAGGACGAACAGTATAACCAAGTTGAGGAACAGGAATACCATCTTTAAGAATACCATTTTCAAAGTCATCTTCCGTAAACAGTCCAATTGCTTCTAAGCCCCACAGTGTATTGATTGATTCTCCCGTAATGGAACGGTAAGTTCCTTTGATAGATTCGGGTTCGTCTATTTCAATGATTTTGTTCTTAGCGTAAGTAACTGTTCCACGCATATTCAAAGCCCAGTTTTTATTTAAACGCTTATTGTAGTTGAGTGAAATGTCAAACCCTTGATTATCTACTTTTCCGTAGTTTGCATACGGAGTACTTATGAATCCGGTCTGTGTTGGAATAGTATTACGTTGCATGAAAATATTGCTACGTTTCTCTTTGAATAAATCCACTTGCAAATCAAATTCATTCCATAACCCAATTTCTACTCCAATATTTGTTTTCAACGATTCCTCCCATGTCAGATTCGCAACACCAGATTCTCCTTCTTTAACACCCTGACGATAATAGTCACCTGTATATCCCCAGTTGTATCCGCTGGTATTAGCGTTAATTGTAGTAATATATGCAAAACGTCTATTTCCGCCTATATTGTCATTTCCAACTTTACCAATTGAAGCTCTGAATTTCAATTTACTAACTACTTCTTGCACAGGCTTCATAAATTCCTCTTCAGAAGCAAGCCAACCTATGGCTGCAGATGGGAAGAAACCAAAACGTTTTCCTTTGGCAAAGTTTTCAGAGCCATTATAGCCAAAGTTAAACTCCCCTACATAACGACGTGAGAATGTATATGAAAGACGTCCGGCAATACCTTGTGTGCGATAAGGTTGAATACCTCCATTATCATAGCTTCGCTGGTTGTATAATAGTAAAGCATCCACATCGTGAAGTGCTGCAAAGTTTCTATTATACATTAAGGTAGCTTCTAAGTAGGTACTTTGATCGCCAAACTCTGCATTACTTGAATGACCAAGAAATTCGCTTCCATAAGATAAAATGCTGTGTACTAATTCACCCTCATCGTTACGACTTTTTGCTACGCTGTAATAATCGGGTTCTTTATCGCGATTAACAAAAGTAGCATTATAAGTATCGAAAGCGAATGTTATCTTTGTTTTCAAACCCGGCGTAATCATTTTTAGGTTTTGCTCCACCGAGAACAAAGATTCTAATTTACTACGTCCACCGCGATAATATCCGTTTTGTGTTGCCATTGCCCAAGGGTTTGAACGTTGAGTACTTGCAACCGGAATAGTTCCATCAGAATAAATGGCAGGATGAACAAAAGGTGTGGTTTCAAAAGCTGACCTAAAAACTTCATCGGTACTATTTTTACCCTTGCGTAAATTTTGTAGATAACCACCAATATTGAAACGTACCAAGGTAGTTTTGGTTAAATCTAAATCAACATTGGCGCGAATATTATATCGATTTAATTTGCTCTGGGTGTCGTAAGGTAAAGTTTTATCAGCAGCCATAATACCATTTTCATGGAAAACCGAAGCAGTCAGTGAGTAACGTAAAATTTCCGTTCCTCCGCTTACCGTCAGATTTGCACGTGTTGAATTAGCAAAATCCTTTGTAATCGCATCAATCCAATTCACATCGGGATACAAATCTTTGTCGTAGCCATTGTATGTTTTGAGGATTTGGTCGTTAGTGAAAAGTCTTTTGTTTGGATCGGGCTGAAGTTCATTGAGTAGGCTCATATATTCTGCAGCTCCGATAAATTCAGGTAGTTTGGTAGGTGATTGCAATGATTGCTCAACGCGCACATTAACTGAAGGTGCCGACACGGTTCCACGTTTAGTATTAATAATAATTACACCATTAGCACCGCGTACACCATACATTGCACTGGCGGAAGCATCTTTCAATACAGAAAATGATTCAATTTCAGCAGGGTCAATATCATTCAAACTACGCTCAACACCATCGACTAAGACGAGTGGTGATGTGTTTCCGCTGAATGACGAAATACCGCGAATCCAGAAGTTAGAACTGTCATAACCGGGTTCACCCGAAGGTTGCACAGCAATAATACCTGCTAACTGTCCAGCTAAATTATTCGACATTGAACGGGTAGAGCCGACTTGCAGCTTCTTAGGTTCCAGAGTTTGAATGGAACCTACTACCGAAAGTCTTCTCTGGTTACCATAACCTACTACTACAACTTCGTCCAAAGCTTCAATATCTTCTTGCAAAACTAAATTAAAGTTGATGTTACTACCAACCTTAACTTCTTGTGCTTTGAATCCAATATAGGATACGTGAAGTGTACTACTTCTATCAGGAACTTCTAAATAAAAATGACCATCCAAATCGGTAATAGTCCCCTTAGTTGTGCCTTGTACTACGATAGATACTCCAGGTAGTGGGTTTTTCTCTTTGTCGATTACCGTACCGCTGATGCGAATATCCTTTTGCTGCTCTATTTGACTTTCAGCTTCTGCTAATCTATTACTAGCACGAAGTGGAAACGAGCAGATTCCGCAAAGCAGAAAAACGGCAAGCAATATTTGTTTTACATTCATGGTTACTGTTTTTTAATTTTAATACAATATAGATTATGATTGATTAATTGATGATTAATGTGTTTTTATATTTTATCATTTCACATAACATTTCTCCATTTAGGAGCAAATATATATGAGATAGTTCTCTAAAAAAGCTAATACAGTAATAATATAGAACCTAAATTCTTCTTACATATTGATTTCTAAGCGCTTACAAAATCATCAACTTAATAAAAAGTAGATTCAATCAGCTTATTAATTGGCTCTTTTTGTCAGTTTTAGCGTTTGAATACCTGCATTACTTTCTACCTTCAGGATATAAATTCCTTCAGGTAATGCGTCAAGATTAATTTCTGATGATGCTTGAGGTATTGCTTGTCGGATAATGGATTGCCCTGAAATATTTATAATTTCAACTGTACCTGCTTCTTCCTCAAAATAGATATTCAATTTATCTGTAGCAGGGTTAGGATAAATTAATAATGTGGAAGATTGCAAGCTTTTATTGCCTGTTGAAAATGTGCTAATTGAATACTCTAAGGTTTCATCATTAAAGGTAAATGTATAATATCCATCGATAGCAATTGAAAATTGGACATTAGGTTTCCCACCAGTAGCAATGGATGCAACACCCTCTAAACCAACAGCATTGCCCCAATCTTCACCAGAAAAATTATTTGTATTGGCAAATTTTAATTGATGTTCTCCTTGCGCAAGAAAAACATCATCCAACTGCCAACTGCTATTTCCAACCAAATTCATTTTACCTTTTGATAATTGCCAGTTATTAAAGGTTCCGCCCACATACATCTCATCTTGATTGGAGTAATCTTCTATTCTCTGGATAAGATAATCAAGCGTTTGGGGATTAAATAAAAAAACATATTTTCCATCACTTGTAATACTAAACTTAGCATTTAAATCTCCAGTGGAATATTGCATTTTCCCACTCAAACCTTCGGATACGCCCCAGTCATCAGCACTCCAATTTGTTGTATTAGCGAATTTGAATTGATAACTGCCTGCTCTTAGCTTAATAATAGAACTTTTTAAAAATCCATCTTCTGATTTTCTCAATGGATAATCACTCAAAGTCCAATCATTAAAGGTTCCCGCAAGAAAATATACACCCAATTTAGATACATCAATCTGATCCACATTATCTTCAACAATAGGTACATATATATTGATATTTGTTGTCCAATCAGAATAACTTATTTCATTATCGGTTACATATCCAATACGATAGGTATGGTTTTTATTCCAATTGCCTTCGCTCTTAGTAATGGTAATTTTAAGTTGATTTTGGTCATGCTTTTCAGCATAAAACCGAAGTAATTCGTAGTCTCCATTTTTATATCCAAATCCATTGCCTGCATCGTTATACATCACACCTTCAGCAACACCATCACTCAAAGGATTGATTAACAGTGTAATTGAATCGGTTGTGTATTCCTCCATACTTTGAATGGGTCTGTGTAAGATAGGAACGATTGCTCCTGGTCGAAGTGCCACTAAGGGTTGAAAACCATCATCTTCGGGTTCTAATTTCAACATATCCCAATCACCTTGTGGCAATTTCACATTTATCGCCCAACGTGGAATTACAAGCAAGTCTTTTCCGAGTAAAAAGGCTTGTTCTTCCTTACGTAAATTTAAATCAGTAAAATCTGCAAAATATGTAGGACGCATAATGGGCATTCCAGTTTTAGCAGCTTCGTAAAACAAAGAGTAAAAATACGGAGTAAGCATATAGCGGCGATTCAAAGCTGTCCGCGATACATCTTCAATCTCTTTTCCAAACACCCAAGGTTCTTGCGCACGCTCGGCAGTATGGTTTCTTGAAAAAGGATAATATGCACCCAATGCCATCCAATGCCCTAATAAATCAGGTGTAGCATCCACCGAATATCCGCCCACATCAGGACCACTAAAAGGTTGTCCCGATAATCCTAAAGTTATAGACATAGGAATTGACATGCGCATATGCTCCCATGTCCCTCTATTATCGCCAGTCCAAGTTGCACAATAGCGTTGTGCACCTAAATGATTTCCACGCGACAAAACGAAAGGACGTTTGTTAGGGACTTTATCCAAAACACCCTCATAGGTAGCTTGCGACATAAGTGAACCATATAAATTATGATAACGTAGATGCGAACCTTCTGTCCATCCATCTCCGCCACGATGTATATTATCAATCGGCATCGTCCATCCTTCTGTATTAAAAACACCTGGCTCATTCATATCATTCCATACACCATCAATCTGATAATCATCTACAAAATTGCCGTAGAGTGAAGCCCACCAAGAGCGAGTTTCTGGTCGCGTAAAATCGGGAAAATGACATAGTCCCGGCCAAACTTCACCTACATAATCATTGTGATTTTTATCTTTCACCCAATGATTGCCAACAGTACCTTGATTATAAACAAAGTAATTATTATCTATTTTCACACCTGGATCAATAATATATCCAGCTTTAAAGTTCCTTTCTTGTAGATAATTATTTAGTCCAATTGGATCAGAAAAATCTTTAGAATTGAATGTAAAAATTCTCTTTCCATCCATATAATCAATATCCATCCAAATAACATCACATGGGATTTCACGCCTTCTAAACTCATCTGCTATCTCTTTTGCTTTATTAGCGGTGTATGAGGGATTATAGCGTGATTGCTGATAGCCCAATGCCCAAAGCGGTGGGAGCTCAATCGTTCCAGTTAATGTACCCAGTGCCTTCATCATTTCAGCAGGATTTTCTTTTTCAATGATGATAACACGAAAGGCAGGTCCTTCGGTAGTAATTTTTATAGGATTTGATAAATCAAAGTATTGTTTCCACGAATTATCAGCAAGAATTCCAAATGTGCTCCCATCTTGTCTTACCCCCATAATCCATGGATGCGATTGATAAAGACACTTTCCATCTTCCGAATAATATCCCCAATTATCGCGATTCCAAATCATAATATCGGTACCATTACGTCTTAAAGAACCTGTTACCAAACCTGTTCCGTATAAATCAGCAGTTGTTTCAAAACTGATTTTTACAGTAATCTTTCCTTCTGAATTTTTCCCATATACAGGAGTTATTTTCCAATCAGAAGGCAAATCATTTTTATATATTAAATCTTGTTGAATAGCATAAGAAGGAAGTGTTTGAGACGCATCAAATTCAGCAGGATAAAACACAGCCATATCGTCATCAAAAAGGAATGCTTGTTGAGCATTTGAAAGAATTGATATAAAAAGGAACAGTAATGATAATGAGAACTTATTTGTATGTTTCATTGATATATGATGTGGTCGTTTTTTAGGAAAAGAAACACGGATAAGGCTGATAATCAATCTTTATCCGTGTTTCCGTTTTTTTGTTATTTAATTATGACACGCTGTACAAAGCTTTTTTTACCACTATCAACTTTTAAAATATAAATTCCGTTAGTGACATTATTTGCAATAATTGCTTCTTGTCCTGCATTGCGAATAGCGTAAATAAGTTGTCCGGTCATGTTATAAAGCTGTATTATATCTGCTGAATAATCTGCAAACATATTGATTTTAATTCCATTAGACAGATTGGTTATCTGAAAATAAGGATTATTTGATGCAAGTTCTTTAACGCCTGTTTCGCCTCCTATATACTCGGCTTCGATAGTCTCGTAAAGCTGATTGATTTTTATGATATATCTACCTTGCTTGTTTTC
>JGI24707J26582_10000539_pt1 | contig 29119 bp, 27 predicted proteins | sample BioPla1DNA1_FD_26582 | JGI IMG/M metagenome (IMG submission 26582)
TTCTAACAGCAAAATACAAAGCTTGCTGTTTTTCAGCCTCAAAAGAAATAACTCTTAGGTTTGTCAGACCATTAGTTCGTATCAAGTAGTTTGTCGTGGCATTGTAAGTGCGATAATGATTGTTCTCAATTTCGCCTTCAAATTAGTACCTCCATGTATCTTGCTTTAACATGCAGAACCAAGGGGGCAAAACTTGTGGATGCCTTACTTACAATATATTATATAATACAAATACATAANAAACCAATTATTNTGGCGAAAATGCTCATAATTTGAAACAAAATCCCTGTTGTTTCAGCTTCATAAGGTTCTTACCAAGAATCGGAAGTTGTTTTTAATACTAAAACACCATATTTGTCAATCTTACATTTTCCATTGCATATAGTACCTGAAATAACATCTTCCATTGGAATTCTAACATTTAGTTCAATAGTATAGGGCATGTAGTTTAATACAAAATAATAATCAGTATTATCCTTTGATCTTACCGCTAATTCTGCCTGTTCAGGTATTTCGAACATGCTTCCGTATGGCTTTGCAAATCCAAGCTTACTTAGAAAAACTGTAGCTGTGCTAGTGCTAAATCCTGCTCCAAAATAATAAGCAGTTCCCCTACCTATTTTGTTCTCAACCAAGGCTGGCGCACCATCATAATAATTACCTTTGAAAGCAGCTAAGGTTTTTGCACCATCCCTTGCCTCAAGTATGTCATTGAAGATAGGTGCCTCAATTTCCTCGCCGTCCCATGCTGCAAATACAGCTTCTTCTCCCGGACCCAAATGTGTGTAGTCAGTTACTCTTACACCACAGATTTCTGCTGCAAATCCTGGCATAGGCCTCATTGGACAGCGTCCGAATTCATCTTTGTATCCTGTCCGTGCTCCCATTATGAGAGTTCCACCCTGCTCCACATACTCCTTGAGAAGAATAGCAGTTTCCTCTGTCAAAATGGTTGCATGAGGATAAATTAGAAGCTTATACTTGCACAAGTCTTCAACGGACGTCTTCTTTGTGCTGCTGTTTCTTAAGTACAAGTAGTCCATTGGTACATGGTTAATCTGCGCAGCTGTAAACCAGCCTTCTTCACTGAACCGGTCAAGCGGACCATGCCATTGATCCTGTTCGCCATCCCATTCATTACTATAATCCTTTATGTACGCAACTGCTGCCTTGTATTTTGAACCAGCTAGAAATTCTAACTTCTGTAAATCATTAAAAATGGTTTTCAATTCTGAGAGTCTTCTGTTGGGTAAATTAGAGTAATCGTTTAGTCCATGCCAATATATTTCAGTTCCAATCCAGTTAGTCCTCCAGCGGAAATAGCTTATGAAATCTGCACCATGGGCAATTGATTGAAATGTCCATAGTCTCATCTGTCCAGGCTTTGGCGCAGGCTGCTTCATTCTCGAATCCCAACCCCCTGCTCCCGACTGCTGTTCCATTATCCCAAAGTTTGGTGAAATAGATCTGGTTTTTGTAAGTGACCGTGACCATTTACGGTCATTAAGGTTACCTGGTTTTTTAGGGTCTGCCCAGGTGTCAAAAGCAAAGTTAGGATAACTGTCGTAAGTTATAAAATCAAGAGCTAAGTCCGTCATCTCATGACTATCGAGATGATCAAAGAGTCCATTTGTTGTAATAAACTGGCTGTCAGTCTTATATTTTTTTATAATTTCAGCCTGTAAATTACAGTATGATATAACACTTTCAGATATAAAACGCTTTTCTTCCAGAGACATATGTGGATTAGTTGAATTTGATACAGTTGGTCTGGTTAAATAAATCTCATCCCACGATGTATAAGTCTGATTCCAAAAGACAGTTCCCATGGCTTCATTCAGAGCATCCAGTGTTCCGAATCGCTTTTTCAGATAATATCTAAAGGCTTTATGATCAGCTTCAGAATAAAATACATTTACTTCACAGTTAAATTCATTGTCGATCTGCCATCCTATAATAGAAGGATGAGAACAATAATGCTTAGCAAGTCTCTCAACAATTTTTGTAGTTAGCTCTCTATACTTTGGTGAATTGTAATTGTAATGTCTTCTTATTCCATGCCTATAGAGAGTCCCGTCAACTTTAGCATTTAGAACTTCGGGATATTTATGAGTAAGCCAAGCTGGTGGTGTTGCTGTTGGTGTTCCAAATATTACCTTGATATTGTGTTTTTGCGTGAGTTCAAGAAATNGGTCAAAGAATTCAAATGTATAAACTCCTTCATTTGGTTCAAAAACACTCCAGGCAAACTCTGCAATCCTGATTATTTCAATTCCATGCTCTTTCATTCTTAGTAAATCATCTTCCCATAGTTCTTCAGGCCAGTGTTCAGGATAATAACATACTCCAAGAGTAGTTTTTTCCATTCTTATTGACTTTTCCATACCTTATACCTTTCTATTGTTAATCCCCCCCTGGGGACCATTTTGGGGCTCTGAAATAAACAATTGTAGTGTTTATCAATAGCATAATTTGGTGGCATACCAAATACAATGTCAGCTCCGGATTTATACATATCCTCTAATGTATCATACAACTGGTATTCGAAAACAAGCCCTGTCATATGAGATATTTCATCTAAAACTTCTTTTGAAATACCCTTCACCTGACCGTCTGAACCGGCGTATTGTATTGGAGCTGCACCATTAAGAGATACTGCTTTAATTATGTTTTTTNTGGTTATGTAATCCAGCTCATCCTCTGTTAAAAAAGATTGAGCACTTACTTGTATTCCAGATGATAATATAGTTAACAATAAAATAATTAGCAAAACTTTTTTAGTGCTAATTTTACTAATGAACATGTAGCTTTCCTCCTTGAATTATCATCCGTATTTATATCAAATTTTTTCTATCATTAGTGTAAACTACTTGGCTTGGCTTTACAACAGATACAACAATTTATAGCTTTTTTATGCACAATTTCTATCGTTTGTTCAAGCGCCTCTTCGGTGTTAAAGCTATATAAGAATTCAGTTAACAAGTGTATGACTTTGGTGATAGCTTGTAAGATTTATAATCAAATAAAAAAGATTTGCAAATATATAGGGGGTTGCCATCCACCACAAACAAAGGCTCCCCCTCTTTTTACCTTTATATAGAAAAATGTCCTCGGTTGCAATCACAACAAGCGAAGCCATCCTCTCTTCTTAATTGATGTGCATTGAATGAAAAATGCTCACTAGAATACTCATACTTGCCAAACATTAAATATATAAAAGCTCTTCTTGGAATTACTTGTTAAGGTTTTAATCTTTGTTAATCTTTCTTATACCTGGCTAAAAACTGCTTAGTTCTCTCTTCCTTAGGAGCACCAAACACTTCCTGAGGAGACCCCTGTTCAATAATCACACCATCATCCATAAAAATAACACGGTCTGCCACATCCCGGGCAAAGTCCATTTCATGGGTCACGATAATCATTGTAGTGTTTCGTTCTGCTAAGTTCTTAATAACTTTCAGCACTTCACCAGTAAGCTCAGGATCCAACGCAGAGGTAGGTTCATCAAAACACAGAATATCTGGTTCTAAAGCTAGGGCGCGTGCAATAGCTACCCGCTGCTTCTGCCCACCAGATATCTGATGAGGATAGCATTCCAACTTATCTGATAGACCAACCTGGGAGAGAAGCTCTTCACCCCGAGCCTGGATCTCTTGTAAGATAGCTTTTTTATCCTGTTTATAATTAGGACGTTCCTTGGCTAAAAGCTCTGCCGCCAAAGTAACATTTTTAAGTACTGTGTATTGAGGAAATAGGTTAAAGTCTTGAAAAACCAAGCCAAAATGTAGGCGTTTTTTTCGTACTTCACTTTCCAACTGAGTAGCAGGATCATCAGCGTCAAAAATTACCTCATTATTGACAATAATGCTTCCTTTATCGGGCCGCTCCAGGAAGTTGAGGCAGCGCAACAAGGTGGTTTTACCACTTCCAGAAGAACCTATTATTGCAATGGACTCACCTTTTTCTAAAGAAAAATCTATTTTTTGCAAGACCTTGAGGGTTCCGAAATTCTTTTCAATATTCTTAACTTCTAAAATTGCCATTGGTATACCCTCCTTTATACGCGGAAATAACCCATTTTTTTCTCTAACCAATCAAGTAGTAAGGTTAGGGCACCCACAAAGACAAGGAAATAAATACCTGTGCCAAAGAGAGGCCAAATAAGCCCCTTACTGCTATATTCTCCAGCCATCATTATGATCTCTTTATTGGCAATTATGCGAGATAGAGATGTATCTTTTACTAAGGTAATAACTTCATTACCTACAGGAGGTAGGATACGCTTTACAACTTGAAGCAGTGTAACCTTGAAAAAAATCTGCACCTTGGTCATACCCAAAACCTGACCAGCTTCATATTGACCCTTGGGCACACTCTCAATACCACCTCGGAAGATTTCAGAAAAATAACAAGCGTAGTTAATAACAAAGGCAACCGTTGCTGCAACAAAGCGTCCTGTAGCGCCACTTGGCCAGGTAAAAGACATATTCAAAAGTCCTGGCCCATAAAAAATTATCATAAGCTGCAGCATTAAAGGCGTTCCCCTAACCATCCAAACTATTGTTCGCAGCAACCACCGAAGGGGACGAAATCTACTCATGGTTCCAAAAGAAATCAATAACCCCAATGGCAGTGAAAATACAAGCGTTAATGCAAAGAGTCTACAGTTAAGCAAAAAGCTTTCTGATAGACGACTTATAATCACAGAAATTTCATTCATATCTCTCTAACCTCAATATACAAGTGGCAGAGAATAGGTAAAGACCTCTGCCACTCACTAAATATTCTATTAGTCATTGGTCTAATCAGCTAATTCTAATCCGTACTTATCGGCCAATTTACCCATAGTGCCATCTGCAGTTAATTCGTCAAGAATCTTGTTCACTTCTGCACAAATGTCAGAACCCTTACGGAATGCAATACCATAATTCTCTTCAGCCAAGTAATCAACTATTTTAACATCATCGTAGTTAGTACCTGGTCCAGTCATGGTTTTTGCTAAGGTTAAGTCTAATACAGCGGCATCAACAGTCCCAGCTTTCACTTCCATCAAAGCCTCAGTCTGCAAGGTTTTGGGAACATAGCTTGCCTGCTTTAAGTTATCATCAGCCTGAATGGTTTTTTCACCAGCAGATCCCTGCTCAGCTGCTACAGTCTTGTCAATTAAGGACTTAGTGTTCTCATATGTAGTACCTTCTTTAATCAAAACTACCTGAGCATTCTTTACATAAGGCTGCGTAATCTCCATGGTTGCCTTACGTTCCTCATCAATTGTAAAACCGTTCCAGATACAGTCAATTGACTTGGCATTCAGTTCCACTTCCTTGGTATCCCAGTTGATCTCAATGAATTCTGGCTCAACGCCAAGCTTCTCGCTTACAATAATTGCTAGTTCTGTGTCAAATCCAGTGAAAGTACCACTTTCATCTGTATAATTCATAGGCGCATAGTCGGTGTAACCTATAATCATCTTGCCATTTTTCCGAACATATGCTAAATCACTATCATCTTGGGACGCTGTGGTATCGGTATTAGCACATGCACCCAAGGCAAAAACCATGGCTAACGACAACAGCAGAATTACTAATTTTTTCATCTCTAATTTCTTCATCTTTATATCCTCCAATTTCGAACTTACAACACTTTAACATTATACCACTTTATCAGGATAAAGCNAGTACTTTTTAGCAGTGTCTTTTAATTATTCACGTATATAATTTACTTTTGTAATTGACCATTATTCACGAAGTGTTAATTGTAAAACTAAATTAGACCCCTTTTTAATCCAAAGTATAATTTAGTCTTACAAACATAGGGGGTCTAATTCAACTCTATAAAGTCTTATTTTGTTTTACAATTTGATCATTATAACACGCATATGTTATTTGCTACTTGTTTCCCAAGTTATTCAAGCGTAGTGCTTATTTCTAAAAAGATGGTAACTAAAGAAAAAAGTCTTGATAAATTCCTTCAAATTGTATACATTATTTATAGGGGTGCGCAACTGACGGAAAACGTCTGATGACAGACGTGGCAGGATAACCTGCAGGGAGCGCACATAATTTCGAGCCGACCGTCTGGGCAAACCTTTAAGGGTTGTCCAGGCGTTTTTTATTTCTAAGAACTATTTTGGGAGGTTATTAGCGTGAATAAATTATCATTAGAGCAAGAGCTCAGATCAAACTCTTATCCAGGACGCGGCATTGTCCTTGGCAAGTCCAAAAATGGCACAAAAGCAGTAGCAGCATATTTTATCATGGGAAGAAGCACAAACAGCCGGAACAGGATATTTGTAGAAGACGGTGAAGGAATTCGTACACAAGCCTTCGATCCTTCCAAACTGACAGACCCAAGCCTGATTATATACGCCCCTGTAAAGGTTCTTGGGAACAAAACAATAGTAACAAATGGCGACCAAACCGATACGATCTATGAGAATATGGACAGGCAGTTCACATTCGAGCAGTCATTGCGCTGCCGCGAATTTGAGCCCGACAACCCCAACTACACACCTCGCATTTCAGGTATTATGCATATTGAAAACAACAATTATAATTATGCATTGTCAATATTGAAAACCAGTAATGGCAACCCTGCATCTTGTAATAGATTTACCTTTGCTTACGAAAATCCTATAGCTGGGGAAGGGCATTTCATACACACTTATATGCATGATGGTAATCCGCTGCCAAGCTTTTATGGTGAACCCAAACTTGTTGAAATTTCAGATGATATAAACGATTTTACATGCATGATTTGGGATAGTCTAAATCAAGAGAACAAGGTATCCTTATTTGTTCGTTTCATCGATATAGCCACAGGAAAATATGAAACAAAGATTGTTAATAAAAACAAATTATAAAATATGAAAAGAGGTGCAACATGAACGAAATAGAATTAAAGTATGGATGTAATCCTAATCAAAAGCCATCAAGAATTTTCATGGGAGATGGAAGTGAGCTTCCTGTTACAGTGCTAAACGGAAAACCAGGCTATATTAATTTCTTGGATGCCCTCAATGGATGGCAGCTTGTAAAGGAATTAAAAGAAGCTACAGGCCTTCCTGCTGCAACGTCTTTTAAGCATGTGTCACCAGCAGGTGCTGCTGTGGGTCTCCCGCTATCTGATGTACTATCCAAAATATACTGGGTGGAAGACCTTGGGGAGTTATCCCCTCTGGCATGCGCATACGCAAGGGCTCGTGGTGCCGATAGAATGTCATCCTTTGGAGATTTTATTGCCTTGTCTGATATCTGTGATATTGATACAGCCAAACTTATCAAACGTGAAGTTTCGGATGGAATTATTGCTCCCGGCTACACCAATGAGGCACTTGAGATATTAAAGTCAAAGAAAAACGGCAACTATAGTGTAATCCTCATCAATNCTGATTACACACCAGATCCCATCGAGCAAAAACATGTATTTGGAATTACCTTTGAACAGGGACGTAACGATCTGGATATTAATGATGAGCTTCTATCCAACGTCGTGACAAAAAATAAGGATATTCCAGAAAATGCTCTGATCGATATGAAAATAGCATTGATTACTTTGAAATACACACAGTCAAATTCGGTTTGCTATGTCAAAGATGGACAGGCAATAGGTATCGGTGCCGGTCAGCAATCACGAATCCATTGCACAAGGCTTGCTGGGAGCAAGGCCGATAATTGGTTCCTTCGTCAATCTCCACAGGTTCTTAATCTACAATTTGCTGATTCTCTTGGAAGAGCTGAGCGTGACAACACAATTGATGTCTACATTGGCGACGAGTATGAGGATGTCCTAAGAGAATGCGAATGGCAAAAGCGTTTCACCGTGAAGCCTGAAATATTCACCCAAGAAGCAAAACGGGCATGGCTGAACAAAATGCAGAACGTAACCCTTGGCTCCGATGCATTCTTCCCCTTCTCTGACAACATTGAGAGAGCTTACAAAAGCGGAGTAAAATATATTGTTCAACCTGGTGGTTCAGTAAGGGATGACTTAGTAATAGATTGCTGCAATAAATACGATATGGTAATGGCTTTTACTGGTATTAGATTATTCCATCATTGATATTAGCTAGTTCTTGGGCAAATACAAATTTATCCTACTCTTTGAGATATTATATCNTACCTAATTATTAATTTTGAAAAAACAGCAAGCCCCAAAAATTCGTTGGCTTGCTGTTTTTTTATTCAAAATTTCTGCGCACCATAAAAAGGAAACAGACTTTACTAATCAATGAAATTTGCATTTAATTCCTTCAGCATGTCCTGTATGGTGTCGGCTATTTTATCACACGCATCATCTAAAGGCACTTTCATGGAAAAGCTTTTATCTCTAGCTGCAATTTCGCAACAATTTTCTTTCATATTTCTTGGACTCACAATAACCCGCATCGGAACACCCAGTAAATCTGCATCTGAAAACATAACTCCAGCGGTTACTGGTCTATCGTCATAAATAACCTCAATTTGCTTTGACATAAGCTGTTGGTATAATTTATCAGCATATTCCTTAACTTCTGCATTATCTGAACGCACAGCACACAAATGCACTTGCCATGGTGCGATGGACATTGGCCAGATGGGGCCATACTCGTCACGATGAACTTCACACACCGATGCCGCAAGCCTTCCAACACCTATACCGTAGCATCCCATAACTGGATAGTGGGCGATCCCATCAGTATCAAGATATTGCATTTCCATAGCTTTTGTATATTTTGTACCAAGCTGGAATATGTTTCCTACCTCAATCCCTCTTGAAATTGTAATGGTCGCTTTTTTACATTCCGGGCAAATACCCCCTTCGACAATCTTTGCAAAATCATGGAAATCCACATTGCCTAAATCTCTATTAATATCCAGGCCTGTATAATGGTAATCAGGTCTATTGCCGCCGCAGCTAAGATTATTTGTTCCTTCAAGCGACTTGTCAAATAGCACTGTAAAATTATTGCCAAGCTGATAAGGCCCGATAAAACCGGCAGTTAATCCACAATCCTCTGTAATTTCTGCCGGATGGATATCATACCCGAGGAAGTTTTTAATCTTTGTTTCATTTGCATCGAGATCACCTCGAATAAACAATACAATGTAACTGTCATCATCATTTCTTTGGTAAACAACTGCTTTACAGCATTTTTGAATGGATGTCTTTAAAAAGTTGCTGACTTTTTCAATGGTAGGAGTGTTAGGTGTATGAATAAGCTGTAGTGGCTCTGAAACCTCGTCGCGTTCATTTTGAACAATACTTTCCGCCGTCTCCATATTAGCCCGATAGTCGCAGCTTTGACACAGCGCAATTGAATCCTCTCCCACTGGAGTTAGGAGCATAAACTCATGTGCGATATCTCCTCCCATCATCCCGGAATCAGACGCTACCGAAATCACATCGCTAAGACCCGCACGTTTGTAAATACGCTCGTACGCTTTAAAGCAGAGCTCATAATACTGTTCTAAGTCTGCCTGCGAGGTATGGAATGAATATGCGTCCTTCATGGTAAACTCTCTTACTCGGATAAGTCCACCTCTAGGGCGTGCTTCATCACGGAATTTAGTCTGTATCTGATATATCATAAACGGATATTTCGCATAGCTATTTGCAAACTCACGTACAAGTTGAACGGCTGCTTCTTCATGCGTCATCCCTAGAACAAGTTGATTCTTGTTGCGATCGCTGAATCGAGCCAATTCGTTACCAACACTGCTATATCTACCCGATTCCTCCCATAATGATGCAGGCAATACTACAGGGAACTGTACCTCTTGCCCATCTATAGCATCCATCTCCTCACGGATGATCTGCTCTATTTTTCGGGTAATCCTGCGAAGCGGCATATAGGATGAAAAAATCCCATTCGCAACATGTTTAATGTATCCACCACGCAACATAAGGGCATGGCTTTCAATGACACAGTCGGAAGGTCTTTCTCTAAACCTACTGCCAACTAGTTTCTCAAGTTTCATTCTAAGCACCTCTTAATAATAATGTTAAATGAATATACTAAGGCATTTGTGATGTTATATGTTTTGAGTACAGCTAACATTTATTAAGGATACATCGCAAAAGCCTTATATTGTTATTCATTATAGCAATGGAAACAATTGTTTTCAAATGTTTCTGCTTACCAGTTTGGCCCTTCCCGATAAAGCGGCACTTGATTAGTCTTCGCAGCTCCTCGAACACAAACGAATCGCCGTCGGCTTAGCTTAAATCGGCGTTGACAACGAAATACTCGCCGAGCCCTGCGTATGTGAAAGTTTTCTGACCGTTATCGCTCTTTTCGGCGGTGTACCAGTCGTTGCCCATAGCGNAAAAATAGCCCATGCCTTTCTGGCATGAGCAAAGTTTCTACTTTCTTGATATTAATATCCCTAAATCTTCTATAAATCTATTAACATCTTTTGCAGGAATTGCAACTAGCGAAGAAGGGGAATAGCACTTCATTAGTGACTTGTTTATTATAATTTGTTCCTTAAAACCATATTGTTCTAGCGTTGCCTTGAATATCTCAAGCAATTGCTGGTTATTCAATTTCTTTAAGTAGATGAAATATTCATCCCCTACTGTATAAGCAATTAATCCTGCGATAAAGTTCAAGAACAATTGTTTATCCTCAATTGGTTTTCCTGGGAAGTGTATCCATTCTTGTTCGGAACTAATTTCCTCGACATTTACTGGGTCTGGGTACTTAAAAATTTCTTCTCTAATAGCCTCGCAAACATTATTTACAACTTCATCATGAGTAAGCCTTCCACTGTTTAATCTTTGTACCCTTCTCATCCAATGCATAATAAACCATTCTTCACTATTTCTATCATATCTATTATAACCATTATCGCAAAAATCTCTTATTTCTTTGGAAACTATTGGACGTATATAGTTAATGAAATTAAACCTGCCAGCATCCATTACAGATACTAAAGTCTGCTAACAACCCCGAATCGGTAAGGAATAAATTGGTAAAACNATTATAAGCCCCNCCAGATAAAGCCGGAGCAGGAACTTAACTTTGCTTCTGGTATGGTGTCCGCTTTAAGCCGCTATANTTTNAACAAATCAGTGTATAATACGCATTTAGTAAATTCATTATCTAATTGATTTGAGCCACGCACGAGCAGGNGTAACCCTTTCTGCGATAATAAGGANGGGTACATACATAAAAAAAGGACAGATATATATCTGTCCTGATTTTGTGTTTTTGATTACATCTAATTAAGCTAAATAAACATTTATAGCTCTGAGTTTACGGCTATCTTTCGGATCGGTCTCGGTATCNAATGTGACCTTTTGACCATCTTCCAAAGCCTTGTATCCATCACATTGGATAGCTGAAAAATGCACAAAAACATCTTCGCCACCATTGTCATTAGAAATAAAGCCAAAACCCTTTTCCGAATTAAACCACTTTACTGTACCACTATTCATTTGGGTACCTCCATATAATTTATTTTGTACCCAAAAAAAACAAAACTCACATATTTTGCAAACCATCAAAAAACAATAATCCGCAAACATGTGAGGATAAAGCAATTATCTTGAATACTTTCATAGAATACCACATATTCTTTAATCTGTCAACAAAAATTTTTATTGAATGGTATATGCGGTCTCCTGATTTTGATTTAAAGAAGCAGGTTCTTGATTACCTAAATACTTCTGTATGGGTAATCCTATCAAGTCCTATTTAGTGTAGCTAATAAATTGCTTAACTCTTCTTGTGTTAAGTTTCTCCATTGCCCTACTGGTAGTTTATTCAATCTAATATTCATAATGCGAACACGCTTTAATTTTACTACTCTATAACCAAAATGAGTGCACATCCGTCTAATTTGTCGATTTAAACCTTGAGTAAGTGTGATTTTAAATGATTTAGCATTTATTTTCGTTATTTTGCATCTNTTTGTCACAGTATATTCATTCTTAACGGGATTGTATATTTTTACCCCTTTTGCCATGCCCTCAATAAAAGAAGGAGTAATAGGTTTATTTACCGTTACAATATAATCCTTTTCATAATTATTTTCATTCATTAAGATCTTATTAACGATACTTCCATCATTAGTAAGAAGAATCAATCCTTCAGACTCCTTATCTAACCTCCCTATCGGGAAAATACGGTCAGGATGATTTACAAAATCAATAATATTCCCTTTTATATGTCGCTCAGTCGTACAAGTAATACCCGTTGGTTTATTTAAGGCAATATACACATCTGTCTTTTTCAANTTTAGTAGTTTACCATTTACCTCAACCTTATCTTTTGGATTTACCTCTTGTCCAATTTGAGCTATATTACTATTAATCTTTACTTTTCCCTGTTTAATTAATTCGTCAGCCTGTCTTCTAGAACAAAGGCCTGTTGAACTAATATAGTTATTTATTCTCATATATATAACACTCTCGTCTCGTAATAGGGTATAATACTCTACTTTTGTTGTTGAATTNACGTAGTTACTCATTATAGCACATTTTTNTGATTAATATGTTTTCTCTCATATTCTTGTGCTTTCCTNTGCTTTATATACTATTATACTTTGATATACCCAGGATCTTCTTTCGGTATAACATCCAAAATAAATACCACAGTTAGTTGAGAAACTGTTTTTTTACACCATATAAATCAGTCAATCGTAGGGTTTATGCATACGCCCACAAACAGCAGTATTCCACTACGAGTGGTAATTCCGTAAACAAACGGACGATTCAGTATCATTTCTGCATTATCCTCCGGCATGGCAGATCCGGCATAAGCGATGTTTGTAAATGCAGATGCTTCAACTCCATTCTCGTCTATGGAGATATAGGTTTGCTGTTTTACTCCAGATATGAATGCAATCCCATCGGTAATTCCAGANAAATCTGCATCCATACTGAAAGCAGAATTTATATTCAAATTTTTAAGCGGTTCGGTCAAATCAAAGCTTGAAGAATATCCAAATTTTGGNATACTCCATATAACTTCTCCAGTCCTTCTTTCTCCTCCAGTGAAAATATCCTCTATTCTTTCTGGNGATGATAACAACTCTCTCACACTAACACCCTCATCTGGTAAGATAAATACCATGCTTCCACTATTTTTAAGTCCTAGAGAAGAACGGGTGTACCCTTCGCCTCTACTGAAGCTTTGAGATGCATTGGTCATATTCATGAAATCACAAAGCACGCTTTCACTGTCCTCCGGGTAAAACGAATCTTTTTTCGTATTTGCTTTATTGAAACGGTTAATCCATTCATCATAAAAATAAACCGTATTCAAAATACTCATGATTTGTTGGGTATCAACGTTAAGTTTAGGAGCAATCCTGCCATTTGTGTTACTAGAAATCCATTGTCCCATCAGAGCTCCGGTGGATTCATCGGAAAAGTCAACTGAAAACAAAGAAGCGTAGAAATTATCCGTGGCATTTTTTAAAAATGGTTCTTTATAGTTATACTCTTGTCCATTCATGTCGTTGTCCAGCCAGAGGGAGTTTGCTATTTTTAGCCTGGAAATTTCATTATGAGTATATAAAAGGCGATAAAGGTTTCCGCATTCTTTGGACAGGTCAAATACATTATCGAAACCCAGCAGTTCGGACAGTTCATCTTTCGTAGAACCTTCCGCACCAGTTGCAGCCAACGCTAAGGCATAATATAAACTTAGTGGCGAGTAGCAGTTATTTGTTTCTACCTCTTTAAAAACTTGCGCAGCGGTGTTGTAAGAAAACTTATGAATTGCATCGTAGGTTGAATCATTCACCGGATTCTCATCCCGGCGTTGGCGCATGGCTTCATAGTCACTTGAACTAAATCCCTTTGGATACTCTGGTTGATTTATTCCTTTTGGGCCGGTTGTATTATCTATAAATGAGTTGTTTGTAAGTGCAATGCATGACGTCAGAAGAAACAGCATTATTGCTGCGATAAGGCAGGAAAGAAATTTCTTCATGATAACCTCCAAATTATTATAATTTTATCTTTCATATTAGACGTTCAATACGTTGGTTTGTTCCTAGTGGTCAAACAAGCCCAGAGGCCTAGCCTGAAGCACAGCTTCGAAATTAAAAAGAACATCAAAATCTTTATTCAGTATTAACAATACACCATCAATTGCTTTGATGTTTATTTATCAGTTCTATAAGTCTATTATAGAGATTAATATCTATACTGTTATAAACTCCTTCATTACCTCCCTGCATAACAGCTTTACCTTCATGTAAAAAAGTATAATAGTCAGATATTGTGCCGTCACGATAAGTTGCGCGCAAGAGATAACATTCCTCACAAGTTGTAATATCAATACCCGGCCATACAGCTGACTTTGACAAATAGCTCATAATAATCTCTTCAGCGAGCTTAGCATCTTCACCAAATAATGGTGATACAGAATGCTGGACCTCTCCATTCTTGAGCTGCATAAGTGAGTAGGAAACCTTTGATTCGACTCTCTCCAAGAACCCGTCAGGCACATTACTGTTGCCCTTGTAATCCCACTTGCTAAGCCAATTATGCCTGGCTTGAAAGGTATCGGCATCAATGATTAAATAGATATTCCCGTTGTTGGTAACTGTGTGGACATCACCATCTTTTGTAGTGATGTAAAAAGTCTGTGCACCTCCGACAATACCCTCTGGATTTTTAATCAGTCTTCCATTACTCTGGTTTATAAGGCTAACAATTTCTGGGTACTCATTGGTTTTGAATTTCATATATCGTTCGGTTTGTGACGAGGGCTGGACAATTAGCTCAATACTTTGAATATCTTCAACCTTCAAAGATTTAGCCCACATTATAGAAGGCGTTATGCTACTAGGATTAGAAATAAGCCCAAAGGATATAGCTATAGCTCCAATCATCACTATTATGATTATCCAAAACTTTGGTTTTCTATAATTTAACACATTTTTAATCCTTCCCCTTACACTCCCTTCGCCAAAAGCAAGTGGACTTCCATTTATTATATGTCTTCCGGTAGCAAGCGATAGTAACGAATTAGCATAAGGTTTTTTGATATCTTCATTCATTACTTTCAATACTCTTTCATCACAGGATAGCTCCATATCTGTACTCATTAATATAAACGAAATCCATACAAGAGGATTAAACCAGTGAATAGACAGTATTAAAAAGCCTAATATCTTAATAATATGGTCTTTGCGATGGATATGGGTATGCTCATGTATTAGGATGTAATTTTGTTCTTCTTCGCTCAATCCAACTGGTAAATATATCTTTGGGTTTATTAATCCTAACACAAATGGTGTTTTTAAATTCTTCGCTTCATAGATATTCTGCTCTACTAATTCTGCAGTTTTAAGCTGCTGTATTAATATCAAAATAGATACAAAACTATAAAAAAGCAATGCTATTATTCCTAAAACCCATATGTATGTACCTATTTCCATATAAACCTGTAGTGGGTTTACACTTGCCCCAATATTAGGTGCTGGAAGTGATTTGTTTATAAATGTATCAACTACTTCTATTCCACTATAAATCTTTGGATTTTGCTGATAGATAATATCATGGGGTATTGGAAGACCATTCGTATTTCGAGGCATAAGACTAAACACACTTTCAAATGAATGTGGGATTATAAGGCGATAAGCCACCACACCCCATAAGACATAGGAGATGACTTTTGGAGTTTTTTTAAGTAATAGTCTGGCAAGCATTACAACAAGGATTACATAGCTTGCAGTAAAACTCATATTTAAAACAGTAAGAAAAAGTTCGCTCATAGCTACACCTCCTTGTGCCCGTCAATCAATCTTTTCAACTCTTCAACCTGATTCTTGCTTAACTTTCTGCCGCCAATAAAAGCTGTTAGAAATTTTGGCAAAGACCCTCCAAAGGTTTCCTCAACAAAACGTATACTTTGATTCGAGTAATACTCATCCTTTGAAAATAGAGATGAAACTACAGCATTTTCATTTTGAAAAATACCTTTTTCACATAACTTTTTAAGTACAGTATATGTTGTAGACTTTTTCCAATTCATTTCTTTTTCACTTAGTTTCACAAGATCGCCAGAACCGATTGGTTCGTTCTGCCAGATTAAGTTTGCAAACTTCTCCTCGGTTTCAGTAAGTTTATAACACTTCACGATAACACCTCCCTAGTCTACAATTTATCGACCACGCAATATAAGTCTACATCCTATAGACCAGTTTGTCAATAGTTGTTTATGAAGCATCTGTGCATAAATATACTTAACCTCATTCCTGTTGATGTTGCCAAACTACAATTTTGTTACGGCCATCTTCTTTTGCCTTGTATAATGCTTTATCTGCTGAGTCAATTATCTTCTCAGCTGCCATCTTATCATTCGGGATAATGGATGCTACACCTAAGCTGACAGTTAAAACTGTGTTGATTTTCTCGTTTTTAATACCTAATTCTTCGACTTTTCTTCGAATTTTCTCAGCTACAATTTCAACTCCCTCTCCATTGGTATTCATGAGCATTACTACAAACTCCTCACCACCGTAGCGCGCTGCAAGATCACCCGGCCTCCTTATTACATCTTTTATAGCTTCTGCAATTCTTATCAATGCTTGGTCACCTGCTAGATGACCATATGTATCATTAAAGACCTTGAAGTGATCAATGTCTATCATAATCAAAGCCAACGGCATCCTTTCACGCATACATAGTCTCCAGGTTTTTTGATATGCAATATCAAAAGCTCTTCTGTTCTCAATTGAGGTAAGACCATCTATCATTGAGATTTGCTCAAGAATAACATTGGCAGCTATAAGCATATTATTTACACGGTTTAGCTCTTCTGTTCTCTCATTTACGCTATCTCTAAGTTTTTTACTCAATCTTTGATATTTAATTAACAAATATATTACAACTATTGTTACGGATAGTAAAATTAGAAGAATTGAGCGCAGTAATAAAGTCCGATAATAGTCCTCAGTAATGTATACCACTCTCTTACCTTGCCACTGCTTCATTATTCTATCAACTGTGCCATCCTCAGTTAAATCAATAAGGCCGGAATTAATCAGTTCCAACGTTTCAATATCGCCTTTTTTTACGGCTATTCTTGAATATTGAGTTTCTATAGGCTCCTCCACAACCTTTATACCAGTTATCCTACTTAGAGCAAGTTCGTACTCACCAATCCATCGGTCTGCAATAATTGCATCTAAATGACCATTACTTAAATTAATGAATGATGTTTTCCAATCATAAATCGTAACAATGTCTATTTCTTCATATTCTCTAAGAATTGTACTTGGATAACCACCAGCCTCTACGCCCACTTTCTTGCCTTTTAAGTCGTCAATACTCCTTAAGGATGAATTGCTGTTTTCTACGAATATCGAAAACTCAGATTTTAGCAAGGGGCACGAGAAGTCATATATTTCATCTCTTTTGAGACTTGGATTGATTTGAAGAAGTCCGTCAGCTTCGCCATTGAGCACCATCATTTGTGCTTGCTCCCAATTTACTGGAATAACTTTAATATCATAACCAATTCTATCTCCAATAGCTTTAGCAATGTCAACTGCCACACCTTTAGCTGTCCCGTTATGATCGTAAACGATAGGTGCCAGGTTTTCATTGCCAAGCAAAATCAAAGTGTCACTATTGTCTGAGTCCTTAGCAAATCCATCAAGAGGCATAAACAGATTTATTAAAAACAAAGCAAAAATAGTAGTGATAATATATGTATAGTTCTTATTAAAGTTTCCCGTCGTTCTTACAATGACCACCTACTTACGATTTCAGTATCAGCAATTATCATTTCTAAGCTTTTGTGATGTAACCTTATTAAACTTCAACAGTATACGATATTACATTGGTTTCGATTTATTTATACCCTATAACTAACCGACGTATCATTTTTACATTATGTTGACTACGTAACATACTCTTGCACAAATTCCAAAGCCTGATATTTCTCATAACGATAATAGACTTTCCCTCAGTGGCATTAGTTTTTATATCACAATCCACTAGACCATATTACATTATAACATCTAGTCTGGACGCATGACTACAAAAACTGCTCCAGAACCGCTTCCAAATATCAAAAATTCTTATATTATTGAATATTTTGTCGAATTCAGATTCAGTTTGACGATGACTGTAAATACTCTTGCCCAGTTTTTCTGTCACTAAAGGCACAAAGTATAAAGCGCTTATAGCTTACTGGGTTGTTACATTGTTTCGGTTTATTAATTTTTAGTATATAATGTTAATGTATATTACAACTTAGGAATAATGTTACTTTGGATAGAAATATAATTTGTAGAACTAATCGATAAATTTCAAGAACTAAATTGGAAATAACTGTTTAAAATTGAAGGACCATGAAACGTCCAGTTGTTAACTGGAAATTCAAAATAAATGAGTTAACAAATAATATTATCGAGGAGAGTAGCTATGAAAAACAAAGAACTAATATCCAGGCAACGAGAATTCTTTTACAGTGGCAAGACTTTGCCTATAAGCGAGCGTATAAATAATTTGAAAAAGCTCAGGCAAGCTATTCTGAGTTATGAAGATAAGATATCAAAGGCACTTTATGAGGATCTAAACAAGTGCCAATTTGAAGCTTATGAAACAGAAATTGGCGTTACACTTCATGAGCTTAGCCATATGATTCGAAAATTGCCTCGTTATGCCAAGACAAAACGTCCAGCTACTCCTTTAACACACTTTCCTTCTACAAGCCGTTTGTATCATGATCCATACGGAATCGTTCTAATTGTTGCGCCATGGAACTATCCATTTCAACTTGCGATTATGCCACTTATTGGGGCCATTGCTGGTGGAAACTGCTCTGTGTTGAAAACTTCTGCTACCGCAGCAGCAACCTCAGCTGTTATTAAAGAAATGCTGTCATCTGTTTTTCCACAGGAGTATATTGCTGTGGTAGAAGGAAAGGAAGAAGGCAGCCGTGAACTGCCGGATGAAAAGTTTGATTTCATTTTCTTTACAGGTAGTGTAAATGTGGGAAAACAAATTATGGAGCGTGCCTCAAAGAATCTGACACCTGTAGTGCTTGAGCTGGGTGGGAAAAGCCCTTGCATTGTGGACGAGACTGCGGATCTTGCTTTAACTGCAAAACGTATCATATGGGGAAAGAGTATCAATTCTGGCCAAACCTGCGTCGCACCAGACTATGTATTGGTACATAGCAGCATTAAGGAAGAACTTATTATTGAAATGAAAAAAGTTATTCCTCTACTTTTAGGCGAGGATGTTATAAATAATGAGGATACACCATGTATCATAAATCAGCATCATTTTGATCGTCTTACAAAGCTGATTGAAACAGGCGAGGTGGTATATGGTGGTCGAAATAATCCTGAAAATCGAAAGATTGAAATAACCATTCTTGATAATGTTACATGGGGTTGCCCTATTATGCAGGAAGAATTGTTTGGTCCTATCCTTCCAATCCTAACCTACGATAATACAGAGGAAATGCTACACTTTATGGCCCAGCGTGAAAAACCTTTGGCTTTATACCTGTTTACGCAAAGCAAAGAAATGGAGAAACTGGTCACTTCACGTCTTTCCTATGGCGGAGGTTGTATTAATGATACAATTATGCATGTAGCAAATAATCATCTACCATTTGGAGGTGTTGGGAACAGTGGCATGGGCAATTATCACGGTAGGCGAAGCTTTGAAGTCTTCACCCATGCTAAAGGCATTGTAAAGCGAGCTAAATATCTTGATATCCCTCTTCGGTATCCCCCTTATGATGATAAACAAAAAATGAAAATTTTACGGATGTTTTTAAGGTAAGGTTATGTATAACAAATATACATCATCACCCTCCTAACAGTGGCAGGTCATATTCGAACAATACCTCATTTATTTCAAATATGTCGTATTTACCGTTTGTGATGAAATATTCTACGATAACATCAAACATGAAGGCATGGGAAAGTGCATATCCTGCTCTCTTCAATAAGTTATTGGTTTCGTCGAGTGACAGTTCCAATGCAACAGCCAGAGCAATAGCAGTACGCTTGCTTGGCATATAAGCTTTGTTACTCCTGATTTTCGAGAATAATCTACGATTGAGATTTGCGCGTTTATAAACCTCGACATCTTTCATTCCTTTGGCATCAATCAGACGAAGGAGCATTAGGGAGAATGGCTCATCAAGGTTGTCAACCAAGTTCTCAAGTGGAACAGGTGCTCCAACAGAGTGAGCAAGCAAATCTTCCATAATACACTCGTCATATTTGGAAACAGACCTCTCTTCTACATATAGTGCTTCCCGCTCTATATCAAGTAGTTGCCGACGTTTTATTTGATGCGTGTCAACATAATGCTCACTTATATAAGTTTCGACTGCTCCGAGTAGTTCGTGACTTAATACAAATGCTGATTTATCAAAAACCACAAGAGTTACGTCAAGGTCGTGGTCCATAAGGAAATCTTGAATTGCCGAAATAGCCACTTGAAGCGCTTCATCTTTCGGATATCCATAGATACCACTTGAAATAAGCGGAAACGCTATGCTTTCACACTTGTTTTCAACGGCCCTTCTCAGTGAATTGGTATAAGCAGCAACGAGTAGCTCCTCATTTTGTTCCTTGTTCCAATCTCGATAGACAGGCCCCGCAGTGTGGATGACGAATTTAGCAGGCAGGTTAAATCCTGGTGTAATAACTGCTTCACCGGTCTTTATTGGGGCTAGTTTATCACAGGCGGCTTGAAGCTGTGTCGCACCTGCTGCTTTAAATATAGCTCCGCAAACCCCACCGCCCATTTGAAGATTAGTGTTGGCAGCGTTTACGATGGCATCAACTTTCATTTTCGTAATGTCATGTCTGACAATAGTGAAGGGCATTTCATCCTCCTAAAATGTATTAGCTTTGTGCAATTTACTATTTGTTTGAAAATTCTATGCTAGTTCATCATAAATATATTAACACATTTTAGTCATGTCGGTTAATCATCTTGATAAGCGTTAAATACAAGATAGGTTGCTACTGATATCCCAATGATTCCTCCACAATAATCCAAATTAACTATAAATCTACCTGCTCAAAATGTTTAACGGACACTCTATATGTAGCGAACATCATGATGACATAAGCTAACAGGCCAATGATTAAAATGGGTAGCTGGCGAATCATCATTTTTGATTCAATACTATCTAACCATCTGAACTGCGGAAAATGCACAATAACCTCCATAAACATAACACCAAGGCTGGCAGGTATCATAGCAAGAAGGAATGCATTGCCTACTTTATAGGCTGTCTTGAAAAAATATGTCAGAAATATGAAATTAAACACAGCATAAATCATAAAACCGAAACCATAATAGGCAACATTAGCTTCAATACCCGCTGGATTTCCTTCTGGAATTACACGAACACGTAAAAACGCAAAAGGTAATGATATAAGTAACTGTGTCATTTGAGCCAAAACGACTAACATGATTTTAGACTTTACAGTATCACTTTTCTTAACTGGAAGTAACGCAGTATAATAAATATCATTGGTTTCCCGACCATACATAAATGTAATGAATGGTCCTAGACAACCAAACAAAAACACCATTCCATAAGGGTATGCTGGTACAATTACTAACATACCTAATGCAGTGAAAACAAATAAGTTTGGATGTGCTGCTATTCTTAATTCTTTATATAATAAATTAAACATCGTATCGGCTCCTTTCTGTACGTATCATAATGTCTTCTAAGGATAATTCCCCAGTTTCCCCTGGTTCTTTTAAATGCTGAAAGGATTCGATGAAAGCAGCTTTTTTTGCACTTTTTAATAGATTCCCATCCTTGATATATGTAATATCATCTGCAATCTTTTCTAAATCTGAGGTAATATGCGTCGAAAATAGGATGCTTCTTTCACCATCTACCACCAGTTGACGAAACAACCCTAATAAATCATCACGAGATACAGGATCTAGTCCACTTGTTGGCTCATCTAATATTAATAGCTTAGCATTGTGGGATAGGGCTAGAGTTATCATATACTTTACTTTCATACCACTGGACAAGTCTTTTACTCGCTTTTCTGGTATGAGCGAAAAGGTTTGTAAATATTTCTGATAAGCTGCTTCATCCCAATTCTTATAAAAACGCTTTGTTGTGGCAGTAATGTCAGATATCTTTTTATGTTTGTAAAAATCAATCCCACCAAGTACTACGCCAATTTCTTGCTTACACTTTTCTTCATTTGCTTTGAAATCTTGACCGAACATTTTAATAGTACCCGAGTCAGGATGAACCATATTAAGAATGCATTTTAAGGTTGTACTTTTACCAGCCCCGTTTTTCCCAATAAGCCCCATGATTTTACCCTGGGATAACGAGAAATTAATGTCCTGCAAATTGAAATTCGGATATCTTTTAGTAAGCCCTATAACAGATAATACACTCATGTCCATCACTCCCCTGCACCAGTGAATATTTTATCGAACTCATGCCCTGTCATTCGTATAAATGTTTGGCTGTCAATTAATGCTATCCCGGCATTCTTAGGGTCGGTATTCCCCAAAACAACTATGGTATCTCCAGCTTTAAGGTTAAATGTTTCTCTTGCCTTCTTTGGTAATGAAATCTGTCCCCTTTCCCCAACCGTGACTACACCAAAAAGATGCTTGTTTCTTGGGGGAATAGGTATACCCTCTTTTCCAGAGTCATAACGAACTAAATCATTCAAAGAAACATTAAAAAGATCGGCTAAAGCATCACAATTTAATATGTCAGGTAAAGAATCTCCATTTTCCCATTTTGCTACTGCTTGCCTGGAAACACCGATTTTTTCTGCAACCTGTTCCTGTGATAAATTACTATGATTTCTCAAATAACGTAAGTTTGATGCAATATTACTTTTCATGTTATTCATACATTTCATACCTCCTACAAATAGTATAAATCAGTTGTCATGAAATAAACACCAACTTAAGTATACAGGTTTTGTTAGGTTTAGTTGCGGAAAAATATTAGATTAATGGTTAGAAAGTTTTTGACAGGCACCATAAAGGCATTTAGCAAATCGTGCATTATTGAACTATTCATAGCGATAAAAAGCGAGAACAGAACTGTTCTTTGTTTTTTCTTGTCTTCACAGCGTTCTAGCATTTCACTGGCAATTTCTATACCCACTCCCTAAGGTTTGCAAATTACATTGGTATATGAATCCTTATATGGAACAGACAAATATCTTGCAAAGTCCTTGATTGAACGATGAATTTGATCTAACATCTCATCTGTGACAATAATTCCAGGTTCCCACCACCAGTTCTTAATCATAAATGGTTCGTCCTTTTTACTCTTATACGGTTCAAACCTGGCAATTAGTTTTGTCCCATATAGAACTGGCAGAACGTAATATCCATATTTTCGCTTATCAACAGGAGTATATACTTCCCATCGATATTCAAAATGGAATATTCTATTAATCATTTCTCTATCCCATAACATATTATCAAGAGGTGCTAAAAATTTGACATGTCCCTTGTTTGGATAAGCAAAATAGCCTTCCGCCTCAGATGGAAAATAAAATGGCGTATCAATTCCTTCAATATAAACTTCCTGTAGTTTCTTTATATCTACTAGATGATTTATTACTTTCTCTCTTGTTTTCGTATCGGATAAATAATGGCCTTGCCATGCTCCCCCTCTTTTGTTCCATATAAGTCCCACACATTGTATTCTGCGTTTGATATACCACTCAAGGAATTCTTCAACCTCTAAGAAGATATCCTCCTCCACAAGCTCCTTTGGTAGTACATTTTCAGTAAAGTCATAATACTTCTGTGTCCCTTTTTTTTCTTTTATAGCTAACTCTCCCCTGCAATATAAGTAATCTAACGCTGCACTTGATAGCTTTTTATGTCCCCATCTACTTTTTCTACTCTCTCCAATTGATAAATCCTTGCTACTGGTCATACCATTTTCCCTAATGTGTTCTCTTACATCTTCCAATATATTCAAAGCATCTAACTGTCCTCTGTATGCCAATGTAGCTTCTGTACGTTCTGCATTTGCTTTTCTAATTCTAGTAAAACTACCATATTCATTTGCCTCGTAAATACACATTTCTTTATCAAATCCATCAATTAATTTATGTTGGCGATACAGTAAATCATATAGCATAGAAGGCACATAGTCACACACTCGTGATTGTAACACCAAATCAGCATTACGACCTACTACATTCAGTGGATCATATTGTATACTTTTTATTTGCCAAAAGCACTGAATTACCCCATCTATCCCTCTATATTCTCTTATTTCATTTAGGTTGTGATAATTCACCAGAAAGCGCCTTGCTTCTTCTAATGATATTTCTGCTTTTCTTCTATTCATATATTTCCCCTCGTATGGCAGGTAGCAACCCAGGGAGATGGATTGCCGCATGGACAAGGTTCATGATGCATTACCCCATCGAAATGCGACATCAACTCCCTCTTATTTGCCATATTTTTTCTTTATCGTGCAATCCAAACTTCCTGACGGTTTTCCTGCATATAACATTCGTTAACTGGCATGTCCGCCAGTTCATAGCCCGAATTAGGAAGCCACTCAGTATAAAACTGCTTATATACNCTCAGCGTCGAGTCTGGTAGTNCTCCATATTTGGCTAAGTTAAATACGCCATCAGAATTACGCATCAATGTGGTTTGAGCCGCTCGCGGAAACATATCCAAGTCAATCTTCCTAGAAAATAAGTTAATCATTTATATTTTTGAGCCAATTGCATATTTCATTAAATGCATCAACTGCAGGTCTGTTTTCTTCAACAAGCTGATTTAATATAGAGTCATTAAACAATCCTCTCCCTGCGGCAACCCCCTTAGGGCAATCTATTGCCATTTGAGAAATAATATGTTCATGGTTCGATAGTTTTTTATCAAGTTCATAATACGTAGCTAAAGCTACTTGTATTTCTTCTAGTTTTTCATGCGGACCATCAACTTTGATATTTTTTGATTTAACATATTCACTTTGTTCATTAAATTTAGTAGCCCCTGCATATCTATCTCGCGCTGCGAACTTACAATGCCGAATATTACCCATAACAATTGCACCAAAACATAGTATGCACGGTTCAGTTGTGCTGTAAAGAGTATAAGAACGGATATTTGGGTGCTCTTTAAGTTTTAACTGGATGATTGCGTTTATTTCTGCATGGGCAAGGCTACTTCCGTAAATAACTGGCTCATCAGCCTGATCAACGCAAATCATATTTTGTCCAATTGAAACAAGCTCATTGTTTTCATTTAAGATAACTGCTCCAATTGGAATTGTATTTGAACAATAAGCATCCCATGCCTTGCTAAAAGCCATCTGCCATCCGAGCTCAAGTTCTTCCCAAGTCATGCTAATCCTCCTACTATATAAAATTCATCTTCTTAGCCATTTAACATAATTAGCTCATATATCCGTCAAAGGTTTTGATATTAATTCTTTTAAACTCACTAAAACCATGTAACATCGGTATACACTTAATTTACCTTGTTATATCGCCCTTTCAAAAGAGCAGATATAGTAACTAATCTGTTATTACACCAGCTAATGTAGCCTGTTCTCTTACATAATCCGCTGCCATCTTATAGTTTTCAAAATCAGGTAAATGTTCAATGAATAATGTTGTATCTTGCCCTAGTGCCTCACATAGCCTAGCAACCTTTTGATAGTTTACTATTCCTTTTCCAGGCATGACTTCGTGAATTACTGTTGTATAGGCATTTTCCATAATTACATCTTTGCCATGTATACTCTTGATGTGCGATCCAAGTTTAGTAAAGCATTCCTCAATGAATTCATCACAGAAGAGATATCTTTTAGGACAATTAATCATATTAACAAAGTCCAAATGTACTCCAAAAGCCTTTCTATCTACATCTTGTATCAATTGAAGATATTCATCTGGTGAATCAGGTATCATCCATGGCATGGGCTCTATCGTATAAAAGGTTCGCTTTGGTTTTACAGAATCGATAATCTCTCTTATAGAATCAACAATTAATGCATAGGTATCCTTTGAATAGTTATCTCTATAGAAACCATCCCAAGTTTCTCCTCTGCTACCTGTTATGTTTACACAGCAATTTGCATCTAGCTCATCAGCTAGTTCTAGCTGATTTTTGCAATAATCCATTGCTGCCTTTCGTTCGTCATTATCTATGGAGATAACATTTCTCCATACACCTACTTCTCCAATTACTAGATCATGTTCCTTGGCACATTGTAAGTATGCTTGCCTCTCTTCCTTGCTTGCACGATAATCAATTGGTGCCAAAACTGCCCTGTATCCCAATTCTCTTATTAATTCATACCATTGTTCTGGATTACTATAAGGTTTTCCTATTCCTCCACCAATTCTCAATGCTCTTTCTCCTTTGCAATACTATTTTGAGTCACCAACCATTTCTATGCCAGATTACTGAAGGATCAATGTGATTTATGTCCTTAGAACAAGTTCTTGCCATCACCCCAGCCAATTCTTCAGTCATTTTAAGAATCAGTTCTTTTACTCCATCTGAACCATTCTTCTTTAACGGCTCCATAATCACTCTTCCAGCAGAAACTGCATCAGCACCCAAAGCAAGAGCTTTAAATACATCCATTCCGCTCATAATACCACAGTCAACGAAGATAGGTATTTGGCGATTGATTACTTTAGCGATCCTGGGCAATATATATAGCGGTGGAACTGCATAGTTCATAATTCCATGATGATGAGAAACAACTATTCCCTTAGCTCCGGCTTCTAACGCTTTATAGGCATCTTGCTCACTAAGAACACCTTTAATAATAAAAGGCAATTTCGTAGATTTAATAAATTCCTTTAGCTCAGTAAGAGACTTAGGTGTCATCTTCTCTCCTAAAACAACATCATATTTACCATTTCCACCGAAAGAATGGTCTACATCCATACCCAGAGCCAAAACCCCACAGCGTTCTGCATGCTCAATTCTTCGAAAAATATAGTCATTATCTGCATATGGTTTGATAATATTTATGGTACGGGCACCAGTAGCTGTTATAGCAGCTATTTCAGCTTCGTCACCCATACCTGCCCAGTTAACGGCATTTGCTGCATGGGCGCCCTTGGCCATTTCAACCATTCCATTTTCACGTACATTGTCCAAATGTGACAGAGCTGCCATCATAATAGGCGTATCAAATGTCTCTCCATATAGTTCTAACTTTGTTGAAGGTATAACAGCATCAATATGCCTCATTTCGACTAATAAAGAGTCAAAATACTCTCTTGTAATCTGGTTTGAATCCCATGGTTTACTGTGCTCCATATCTTTCATACTTAATGCTCCTTTTTATTTATGTATGTACTCCTTAACCTTTTATCCTACCTTTGCCAAATTCAGCTTTCACATAAAGGAATTTCAACATATAAACGTCCATGTTGGAAACTTTATGAATGGTAGCTTCGAATTCGAATATTTATAGTCATAACATATCAACCGTATGTTGATTTGCTTTTTAATAATCAGTATTTACTACTTTGATAATGCAAAGCACCTACTCCATTTTCTGCTTAATTAAGTCTTCGCTTTCAGCCATAGCTTGAAGTGTCATGGAAAGTAGCTTATCAAGCTCCCATCCCAGCTGATTAGCACCACGGCTGATTATTTCTCTTGAACAACCTGCAGCAAAGCTTTTGCTTTTGTATTTCTTTTTTAAAGATTTCAGTTCCATATCCTTAGCGCTTTTTGAAGGACGCATAAGAGCAGCTGCCCAGATAAGCCCTGTCAACTCGTCTACAGCAAAAAGCACTTTCTCCATCTCATGTTCAGGAGCAACATCAATTGTAACTCTAGATTCTACAGTGATCCCATATCCATGAGAAACAACGCTACGTATAATATCTTCACTCACACCAGCTTCGCGCAGCAGCTCGGGAGCCTTAATGCAGTGTTCATTAGGGTATAATTCAAAGTCGATATCATGTAGTAAACCGACAATTCCCCAATAATCCGCATCCTCTCCATACCCTAATTCCCTGGCATACCACTTCATAACTGCTTCGACTGTTAATGCATGCTGTATATGAAAAGGATCTTTGTTATACTTCTCTAATAAAGCAAATGCCTCGTCTCTTGTAATACTCTCCATTGTAAAACCTTCCTTCCTGAAATTNGATTAGTTTCTATTTAGTTTTATTTCTTTGTTTTTATAGACCTGTTCCAACGGCCATATCTCGGAAGATTCATTACCCGTCCATCCGTGAATGTGGTACGCAACCGGATATTTTTCGTCGCAGCCTTTGTACCCGAGCGAAAGATAGATATTATATCCTAATTCATGATTTAATACTTGGCTGAAAAATGCTTTATGAGTAACATATTGAGGTAATTCTGCTGGTGGGTTTACAAAGTTCATTTACCAATCCTCCGATGCCGGCTAATATGAATTATATCGTTGACCTTCACTAATTTTTTTTATAATCATGTGCAGAACTATATATGTTAACCTNATACGTGTTAATGATTTCTCGAAATCATAATTGTATTGTGTAGAACTATATTTGTTAATTTAGTACTATTATAAACCAATCATATTTGTATTACAAAATATAATCTATATTTCAACAATCTTTATAGCCAAATTTACACTAACATACATTCCCGCTCCACAAAATTACCCTTCGATATGTTCCCACAAGTACATATCGAAGGGCAAAAAAAGTCAATTTATTAGCTTTTATATTACATCAACTAACAGACTTAGTATTTTCAACTGTTACATAAGTCTCTTATTTCGATGCAACTATCTTGTTCTCAGCAGAAGAGATTACATAAAAAAACTTTTACAGTGATTACATTTTTAGTGATATAGATGCTGAAATAGCTAAGGATATTGTAAAACAATATGAAGATAAAATTGATTTAGGTATTTTAGGTTTTGAATCTATAGATAATTCTGATGACTCAAGCCTTAACCCAAATGTCATAGGAAATAGAATTGTTATTGATGATGTTTACATACCAAAAGATTTTCATTTTAAATTTTAAGGATATACACTGGAGGACCGTTATTTATAGGTAGACTCTAAACGGTATGAGTTTTAATTTATATTCTAAGAGTGGAGGATGTTTCAATTCCTTATAGGTAGACTCTAAACCCGTCAAGCACGCATGATAAGCCACTATTAAATAA